>Ga0153956_1000121_pt1 | contig 97991 bp, 92 predicted proteins | sample TSFL040MetaG_FD_104704 | JGI IMG/M metagenome (GOLD analysis project Ga0153956, IMG submission 104704) | Attine ant fungus gardens microbial communities from Florida, USA - TSFL040 MetaG | ecosystem: Host-associated > Fungi > Mycelium > Unclassified | place: USA: Florida, Wekiwa Springs... | reverse complement strand
TTGCTATTCTTTTTCTTACAGCCTGCCAGACGAAGCAGGACTATTTTACAAAGGAGCAATTGATTTATAAGTCCGATTCTCTTACAACCTTGCGTTTCGAAGAATTGAAAAAACAAGCGGATGAAGATCTGGAACTCAGAATGGCGATAGAACTGAAACCGAAAATAGATTCTATTCTGGAAGGAAAAAACCTAACGCCTGTAACATTTTCTCGGTCGCCGCAGGAGGATTCGCTTGCGGGAAAAGCTTTACAATTTCCTTTGCGCGGCAAAAAATTAAATCCGCTGATCCTTGACACAGCCCGCAGGAATGCACGATGATAAGATCATATTGTACTATGATGGTGTTTGTAATCTTTGCAACCGGTGGGTGCAATTTGTGCTGAAGCATGACAGGAAAAAGGAAATTTATTTTATGCCTTTGCAGTTGTGTCCGGAACTGGAAAAATATAATTCCATCGTATTAAAAATCAACGGAAGCTACCTGATAAAATCAGATGCTTTGCTACGTCTTTGCTATCAGATAGGTGGATGGTGGAAACTAAGTTTCGTCTTTTATTTGTTGCCAAAATTTATCAGAGACAAAGCCTACGATTTTATTGCATTCAGGCGTTATAAATGGTTTGGAAAAACAGATAAATGTAAGATACTTTCAAAAGAATTAAACCCAAGACTGCTATCATAAGAATGTTGTAATTTTCTCAACTGATTGCTTTAAATAAGAAAGAATGAAAAATATAATTCTGCCCCTGTTCTTGTTCTTGTCTGCGTATTTTTCTGTGGCGGCGCAAGAGGTCGTTTACTCCGATTATGATAAGTTTGATGTACGCGCCGATGATTTTTCCGTAATAGGAAAATCGGGCGACAGGATCTATGTGTACCGGGGAACCCGTGAAGGTTTTTTCATGGATGCCTACGATGAAAATATGGTAAAAAAAGCCACTGTGCTGTTGGATTTTTTTCCGAAAAAAATATATGAAACCCATTTTATCAACTACCCCGACAGGATGATTGTGCTGTATCAGGCGCTGGAAGGCAATAAAGTTGTACAATACGCTGCGTTGCTGGATACAAAGGGAAGACTGATGAAAAATCCCCTTAAACTTACTGATGCAAAGACAGGCATCTTCGGCGCCAATAAAAACTATTTTTCATTTGCGGTAAGCGATGATAAATCGCAGATACTTGTGTACGGTATAGAAAACAAGGGTAGGGAAATGCAGTTTTCAGGTGTGTGGATTGACAGCGATTGCAGTGTAGCCGGAAGAGGGAATGCAAGTTTTGTAGCGGATAATGATATTGAAAACGGAGAAGGCGTCCTTGATGACAGCGGCAGTTTTTACTTCCCGGCTTATACGCCGGCCGGTGCTAAAAACTATGCGGATCAACTCTGGATTTTATCATTATCCAAACTGGGCAATCACTTTATCTCCAAAGAATTTCCGGCAAGAGAGAAATACATTGCCAATAGTTTTATTAAAATGGATAATGAAAACAACCGAATCTATCTCGCCGGTTTTTATTCTGAAAAGAAAAACGGAAATTATGACGGCGTGCTTTATGGAGTTTATGATTTGCAAAACACGCATGATTTCTCTACCTCGAAGCTGATACCTTTTGATGACCGGATCCGTGATGCTACCGGAGAACGAAGTAAGAAAAGAGCGTTTGACAATTATCAGACCAAGCAGATCATTGTAAGAAAAGATGGCGGTTTTGTATTGATCGCGGAAGATGTAACCATTACCTACCGGCAAAGCAATCCGGGTTTTGGCGGCTATTATTCGTTCTATTACATGAGTCCAATGATGACACAGACCATCAAGGAATATTATTACGGCGATGTATTTTCCGTTTCTTATAGTGGTGAAGGTATTAGCGACTGGTATGCGTTTGTAAGAAAAAACCAATATTCTCAGGAAGACGGTGGTATGTTTTCATCCTATGCGCTTATCAATACCGGTGGTGTTTTAGGTTTTTTATTCAATGATTATAATACCAACCATTCCAAAATACAGTTTGCCACACTGGATGCCGCGGGCAAAGTAGAAATGCGCTCATTGGCGGCGGGTACTTCCGCCGATCCTGACTGGCTTCCACGCTCTGCCAAACAAACAGGACTGAAAGAACTGATCGTGCCTTGCATGCGCAAGCGCCAGATTTGTTTTGCGAAAGTGGTGTTTTAAAAGATTGGTATCTTCTTATTTTCCTGTTGGGAAAGTATCTATTTGTATTTTAGCAGCCCAAAAAATAAACTTTGCATAAGATATTCGGCAACAACAGTCCTTTTGTTGTGCTATCACTTTTTATAGCGGCGCTCATTATGAAATTGCAGGCATTGTCGCACCCTGTAATGCCCGTTGCTTTTCCCAATCATTTGATTTTTACATCTCTTATCAATTATTTTCATTTCAGCGCGTTCACTTATACGCTTATCGCTGTATTAATGATTGTGCTGCAAGCGCTTTATCTTAATATGATAACGGAAAGACACAAACTTCAGAATAAGGTTACGTACTATCCGGCATTTATGTACGTATTGCTTACTTCCTTATATCCGGCATTCAACTATTTCAGCGAACCGTTGCTTATCAATTGGTTTTTATTGCTGGCGCTTGATATTATGCTAAGTTTTCCAAAAACGCTGTATCCCCGCAAACAGATTTTCAATGCAGGTTTTGCGATCAGCGTTCCGTTTATTATCCAGTTTCCGGCGATTGGTTTTGTTGTGCTTGCGTTGGTGGCGCTTTTTTTACTGCGCAGTTACAGCACGTCTGAGCTGGTCGTCTTACTGTTGGGTTATCTTACTCCGGTCTATTTCTTCTTGGGCATTCTTTATCTTTTTGATAAACTGACGCCTGCCAAGTTTCTTCCCGAAATAGGTTTTGACCTACACGCATTATCGGCCAGTAGAATCTACCTTGCCGGTACGATCGCGGGAGTTGGAATGATGTTGCTTACCGGAAGCTATGCCTTGCAACAACTTAACAGTAAAATGATCATATATGTACGCAGAAGCTGGATATTGATTTTTTGCTATTTGCTGATCGCCGCCACGGTGACCTTGTTTGCCGTTTCGGCCGTACACGCGGAGTGGATATTGATTTTACCGCCTGTATGCCTTATCGCTTCCTGCGTATACTTTCAGGAAAATAATAAGCGATTAAGTACTTTTATGTTTTATTTCTCATTGGCTTTATTAATTTTCAGCCAAATTACCTTCAAGTAAAAACGTTATATATTCAATGAAATTTGGAATTATTGTTTTCCCGGGCTCCAATTGTGACAGGGATATGATGCATTCTTTACAAGATGACTTGCAGCAGGAAGTAGTGATGCTTTGGCATAAAGACAAAGATCTGAGCATGTTTTCCAAGGAAGATTGTATTGTTTTGCCAGGTGGATTTTCTTATGGAGATTATTTGAGGTGCGGTGCTTTAGCTCGTTTTAGTCCTATGATGGAGCAGGTAATAAAGTTTGCAAATGAAGGCGGTAAGGTACTGGGTGTTTGTAATGGTTTTCAGATTCTTTGCGAATCAGGATTATTGCCCGGCGTATTGTTGCAAAACGAACATCAGAAATTTGTCTGTAAAAATGTTTATATCAAAACGGAAAACACGGAGAATTTCGTAGCGAAGAACGTAGGAGAAAAAGTATTGAAAATACCGGTTGCACATGGCGAAGGCCGTTACTTTGCTGATGCGAAAACTATGGAAACATTACAGGCAAACAACCAGATTGTTTTCCGCTATTGCGATGAACAGGGCGATATCAATATAAACGCTAACCCTAATGGTTCTACTAACAATATAGCAGGGATATGCAACTCCAATCATAATGTGCTGGGTATGATGCCGCATCCGGAAAGAGCTACCAGCAACGTGTTGAATAATATTGATGGTAAATGGATCTTAGAAGCTTTTTCACTGATGAATTAATACTGTTGTTATGAAATATGCAATTATAGTGCTTTGCGCATTGTTTTTCACCACCGGTGCAATGGGGCAGGGACAGCCTTTACTGAGAAAAGCAGCGGACATTCCTATACGATGGAGCTATGAAGTGAAAAAATTAGACCGAAATGAATATGAACTTATCTTCCGCGCTGACTTGCAAAAGGGCTGGCATATCTTCTCTCAAAATCCCGGCGACAGTTCTTTGATAGGTCCCACTTTTTCTTTTGATGATAATGGAAATATTCGCAGACTCGGAGAACTCAAAGAAAAAGGAAAGCTCACGGAAACCACTATGGAAGGATATGATGCTAAAATCCGCTATTTTGAAGGCGTTGTTGAGTTTATTCAAAAAATATCCTACCTCGGAGAAAGCACCAAGATTACCGGCGAACACCGTTTTCAGATATGCAATGACAATATGTGCCTGCCGCCCGCTACTCAGCGATTTGAATTCCTCATCGCGAAATAAGAATTCATAAAAACACACCATTGAAATGAATCAACTCCTGAAGAAATTACTGTTTATACTATTTTCCATAAGCATTTGCCTGCCCGCGAAAGCGCAAATAATAAAAGATCCTACAACGTGGTCTTATGAAGTGAAAAAGAAAAGCGAACAAGTTTATGATCTTATTTTTCATGTAAGCCTCAAAAACGAATGGCATATTTATTCACTTAATCCAGGTGGTGATGGCTCGTTGATTGTTCCAAATTTCGAGTTTGATAAAAATTCCGCCATTCAATTACAGGGGAAAATAAAAGAAAAAGGAAAACTTATAACGGAAACTATTGATGGAGTAGATGGCGCAGTGCATTATTATGAAAAAAACATTACTTATATACAAACGGTAAAAGCGCTTCAAAACACTAAAGTATCAGGTACGTTAAGCTATCAGACCTGCAACCATGAAATGTGTCTTCCGCCCAAGACAATTCCTTTCAGTTTTGAAATAAAAGATATTAAAAATGAAGACACTACTGCAACAACTTCTGTAAATACAACAACTGTTTCCGGAACAGATACCCTTGTGACAACAGCTTCCATCGACTCGATGAAGGTAGCCGGCACCGCTGTTTCAGATACAGGTATTGCTAAAAAACAACTGAATGACGGAAATAAAGCAGCACAGAAAAAATCATTGCTGTGGTTATTTTTCGCGGCTTTGATAGGAGGTTTTTTAGCTGTGCTTACGCCCTGTGTATATTCCATGATTCCCATTACCGTAAGCTTTTTTACAAAACGCAGTAAGACACGGCAGGAAGGTATCAGAAACGCGCTTTGGTATTCCGTTTCCATTATGATCATTTTTACGTTACTGGGGGTTTTAATTTCGGTTTTGTTTGGAGCCAATGCATTAAACAATCTCTCTACCAACTGGATTGCCAATCTGTTTTTCTTTGCTGTTTTTGTAATATTCGGTGTTTCATTTTTGGGTGCATTTGAAATCACGTTGCCTTCTTCCTGGACGAGCAAAACAGATTCTAAAGCAAGCGTGAGCAGCCTGGGCGGCATCTTTTTCATGGCGCTTACATTGGTTATTGTTTCTTTCTCTTGCACAGGGCCTATTGTAGGTCCCTTGTTGGTGCTTGCCGGAAATGGCGGTATTGCGGGTCCTGCGTTAGGTATGTTTGGCTTTTCTATTGGTCTTGCACTGCCTTTCGCGTTATTTGCAGTGTTCCCAGGTATGCTTAATAAAATGGCTGCTTCCGGTGGCTGGCTCAATCAGGTAAAAGTAGTTCTGGGTTTTGTGGAGTTGATGCTCGCGATGAAATTCCTATCTAATGCGGATCTGGCACAAGGCTGGCGCTTGCTTGACCGGGAAGTTTTTATAGCCATTTGGATTGTGTTATCATCACTTTTGGGACTGTATCTTTTAGGAAAACTGAAACTTTCCCATGATGATGCGCCTGCTAAAAATGTGTATGGGCAAGAGTATGTAACTATTTTCAAACTTTTTCTGGCTATCGTAAGCTTCACGTTTGCAGTATATTTATTGCCGGGTATGTGGGGCGCTCCGCTGAATGGCATGAGCCAATTTATACCACCTATGGGCACACAGGATTATGTTGTAAGCTCGGGAGGAACCGGTGGAAATAATCATAATGAAACCAGTGAAAATGGTATTGCACCAAAAAAATTAGTACAGGAATTAAAAATATATGAGCCTCCGGTTGCTGTGCAAAATGGGTTGGTTACCTTTTATGATTATGATGAAGCCTTGGAAGCATCTAAGAAATTGCACAAACCTTTGATGCTTGATTTTACAGGCATCAACTGTGTGAACTGCCGTAAAATGGAAAGCCAGGTGTGGAGCAATCCTGAAGTGATGAAACGGCTGAAAGAAGATTTTGTCATCGCGTCGCTTTACTGCGATTTTGATAAAATAAAACTTCCTGAAGAAAAGCAGTTTTTTTCCAAAGAACTGAACGCGCAGGTAGTAAGCATCGGCGACTGGAACGAACATTTACAGGCATCTAAATTCAATTCCAACTCACAACCGTTTTATTTTTATGTGGATCAGGATGGGAATAAACTGGCAGAGGAAGGTTACAGCTACGATCCCGATGCGACCAAATTTATCAGACATTTAGATCTTGTAAAAGAAAAATATCAGCAACTGCATGGCAATTAGTTTTTTAAAATCTTTGTGAAATATTTGGCAGTCAGGCTTTATAACTTTAAGGCTTTATGAGAAGAGTTTTCCCCGTCATAGTCATACTTATTTCGCTTTCCGTATTGGGCATTATCTTCATTCAGATGCTGTGGATCAAGAGCGCCATAGACTTGCGCAAACAGCAGCATGACAATGAAGTGAAGAGTGCCATGAATTATATTAAAGATGGTATTTACAACAGGTTTCTTATAAAAAGCGGTCAGTTTTTTAATGATGACGAGGTTTCTAAAATGGACTATATAAAGCGCAACTTCTCCACTGAATATTTAAGTGATGACGAAGTAAAATATATTGTAGATGTGGCGCTGAAAAGAAACAACATTCAATTTCCATTTTCATTTGTTGTGAATAATGTATATGGATATCCTATAAAAACATCGGGCGATATTTTTGATAAAGTAATGCCGCAGGAAATGATACTTACACCCGAAGGATCCCGTTTCGGAAGAGAAACTTTATATCTCTATCTTAAAGAAGACAACAACTATATCATCAGCAAAATATTTTGGATGATTGCCGCTTCGTTTGTTTTTACCCTGATCATTATCGCCGCATTTGCGCTTACGGTGCGTACCATGTTCTCTCAGAAAAAGCTTTCGGAGATTAAAACCGATTTTATAAATAACATGACGCACGAGCTGAAGACACCGCTCGCCACTATTTCCCTGGCGATAGACGCACTTGTGAATGACCGTGTGATTGGCGACAGAGAAAAAATAAAATATTACAGCGGCATGATCAAAGAGGAGAACAAGCGTATGAATAAGCAGGTAGAAAAAATATTGCAGTCGGCCAAGCTGGAAAGACAGGAGATAAAACTGAACCTGCAATCTGTGGACGCGCATGAAATGATCCGCAAAGTGGCAGATAATCTTTCCTTACAAATACAGGAAAAAAACGGTACGCTTACCATGAATCTCGCTGCTGGGAAACATATTGTAAATGTGGACGAAGTGCATTTTTCCAATGTTATTTTTAATTTGCTGGATAATGCTATCAAATATTCCAACAATAATTTATTGATTGAAATCGCTACCTCCAACGACCGGAATATGCTGGCGATGAGAATTAAAGACAATGGTATCGGTATGAATAAGGAAACGCTTTCTCACATCTTTGAAAAATTCTACCGTGCGCATACCGGCAATTTGCACAATGTAAAAGGCTTTGGCTTAGGATTGAACTATGTAAAAGCTATCACGGAAGCACACGGCGGCAAAGTGAAAGCCGAAAGCGCTTTGGGAAAAGGCAGCAGTTTTACCATATCCTTTCCCCTTATCACCACTTAAAAGGTTGGTTCACCAGTATGAAACACTTTTTATAAAACTACACACAAGCTTTTGATAACACTTACCAAACGAATAGCATCAAATATTCTTGCTTCAGAGGCACCATGATTTTTTACAGATGCTTCATGTGAAGTTACGCATCGCTCGCAGCCGTTGAGTGCAGATAAGGCAAGACTCAGCAATTCAAAAAATTCTTTTCCCAAAACAGGATTCATCATTACGCTCATGCGCAGTCCTGCAGGTTGCTTATCATAAAAATCCACCGTATGCATATAATGTCTGAAACGGTAAAAAACATTATTCGTTGCCATTACGCCTACGCAGGCGGCAACTTCAGCTATTTCGTTGTCGTTTGCATTTTCATTTCGGGCAAGCGCTTCAAATGCTTTGCTTAAAATGTCATTTTTTTCATTGATAGCTGTAGCCAGTGCAAGCAGGTACGCTTCTTTTTTAGAGAGATTGCTACTATTTAAAACCGCTTGTGTATTAAGCTTCATATCGCGCAGATAACGGCTGTCGGCATTGATAAGTTTTTCCAAAGCATAAGTAGAATGATTCTCAGCTATGCCCAGATCATTAAAAAAACTGATAACAGTTTCGTGTTGCTGTACTTCCATTTCAGGTTTTGATAAGTTATGAAAAAAATCCATCCTGCAATTTATACAGCAGGATGGATGAAATATTTATTATTAAATTAAGCTTCAACCAAAGCTTCTTTATTTTGTTTTTCAGTAAGAGTTTCCTCACCTTGTTTCCAATTGCAGGGACAAAGCTCATCTGTTTGCAAAGCATCCAAAACACGCAATACTTCTTCCACGTTTCTTCCTACGTTCAGGTCGTTTACATTCACCCAACGCACAATACCCTGCGAGTCAATGATGAAAGTCGCACGGTAAGCGATGCGTTCTTCTTCATTAAGAATGCCCAATTCTTCTGCCAAAGATTTAGATGTATCGGCAATCATCGGAAAGCGTAATTTTTTAAGATCCGCATGATCTTTTCTCCAGGCAAGGTGTACATATTCTGTATCGGTAGAAGCGCCTAAAAGCACAGTGTCGCGATCATCAAAGTTGGAGTAGTTTTTATTAAACTCTGCAATTTCGGTTGGACAAACGAATGTAAAATCTTTTGGCCACCAAAACATAACGGCCCATTTTCCGGCAAATGTTTCGTTGCTTATGTTTTTAAATTCTTTGTCTTTTTCGATAGATACGACCGCTTTTTTGTTGAATTCAGGGAAAGGCATTCCTACGGTTACAAAATTTTTGCTCATGTTCTTTTTTTTACTGTCTTTTTATAAAAAATTTCCGCAAAGGTCGCTTGCAAAATGTAGCTCTGCAAAAAACTTTCTTTATCAAAAAATAAACGTTATCAATACCTTCTTTTTTTTACAATTGGAATTTATTATGGAAACATGATTTTTCACTGGCTTCATCTTACCTTTAACGGATAATTTTCCTTGTAATTTCCCGTGAAAAAAGAAGCCATATCCGTATTCGATATTTTTAAAATTGGCGTTGGTCCCAGTAGTTCGCACACGTTAGGTCCTTGGCGCGCCGCGTTAAGATTTAATGAAGCCGTTTCCCAAAAAGGATTTGAAAATGTTGTGAAAGTAAGCGTATTGTTATATGGTTCGCTGGCGAAAACCGGCAAAGGACATGGTACAGATATAGCTGTGATCCTGGGGCTTTGCGGAGAAGATCCGGTAACATTTGATGTGAATGAAATCAATAACCGCATCGCGATGATAACAAAGGAAAAGAAAATGAACTATGCGAAAAATGTGGTTATAGATTTTGATCCTTTGACGGATGTGGAGTTTTTGATGAATGAATCGCTGCCCTTCCATCCTAACGCTGTCACCTTTCTGTGCGCGTTGAAAGACGGCAGCCACATCGCTGAAACTTACTATTCTGTGGGCGGCGGATTTGTAGTGAAAGAAGGGGAGGACAGTGACGGATTTGCCATGGTAGAGTTGCCTTTCCCTATTCAAAATGCAAACGACTTATTGCATTGGTGTCGTAAAACAGGGTTGTCAGTTTCAGAAGTGGTAATGGAAAATGAAAGCGCCTGGCATAATGAAACGGATACCCGCAAAGGGGTGTTGAAAATATGGGAAACCATGAAAGAGTGTATTTACCGTGGTGTGCACGAAAAGGGAGAATTGCCGGGCGGACTTAATGTAACAAGAAGAGCTTCTATTCTCAATAAAAAACTGCTCAAAGGTGCCAACTACCAAAACTATGATGAATGGGTGCAGGCGATACGAAATGGTGGACAAGGGTTTCAATATACACTGGACTGGTTGAGTTGTTTTGCCTTAGCAGTTAATGAAGAAAACGCGTCTTTCGGCAGAGTAGTGACGGCGCCTACCAATGGTGCGGCGGGCGTAGTGCCGGCGGTGTTGCAATACTTCATTACTTTTTGCAATGGCTATACGGAAGATAAGATTATCCAGTTTCTTCTCACCGCTTCAGAGATTGGCAGCATCTTTAAAAAAGGCGCTACTTTGTCCGCAGCAATGGGTGGTTGCCAGGCCGAGATTGGGGTGTCGTCCTCTATGGCGGCGGCGGCTTTGACAGAATGTATGGGTGGTAGTGCTCGCCAGTGCCTGATGGCCTCGGAGATTGCTATGGAACATCATTTGGGATTGACTTGTGACCCGATTGGAGGGTTGGTGCAAGTGCCTTGTATAGAACGCAATGCGATGGGAGCTATTAAGGCAATCACCGCTTCTCAGTTGGCTTTGCAAAGTAATCCTGATAACGCCCGCGTTTCATTAGATGCCGTTGTACAAACAATGTGGGATACGGCTTTGGACATGAATCATAAATACAAAGAAACCGCTGAAGGTGGACTGGCATTACATATACCGTTGGGGCTAAAAGAGTGTTGAGATAGCAATATTTACATTTTCTGACGCAGCATTATTCTGCATAATAACATCTTTGTCTGCAAAATAAGTAACTAAAATTGCAGTAATTCACAGGGTTTTATTTTAAGAACTTTAGCAGCCGTAGAATGCTGTCTGATTATATAATTTCAGAAGATGTATTATATATACGTTTAACATTCATAACCGAGAGGAAACGACTCATTATTAAAAACGATAAAATAGCAAAGAAAGCAGAGTTTATGGGTCGCTACATATTTCTTTCTTTACATGATTTTGAGCAGCTATTAAACGCCGAGCAATTCGAGGTTGAAGAAATCGAATAATAAACATAATTTCATCACCAATTGCTGTATTAGGTAAAACTTCTCTAATTTCTTTCTCTAAAAGATTTATCTCTATTCTTATCAAATCCTGATATATAGTCTTCCTACATCTCATTATTATAAAATTTAGAAGCCACCATTAAGGTGGCTTTGGTTATTGTATTAATTCTTTTTACGGTTGTGGTGGTTTCTATTGATAATCCACATCATTTTGTTGATTATTTTATGAAACAAAATTCTACATTTGAATGAAATGATAATCACGATGCGATTTATCGTCACCTCCACGATACTACATGAAAACCTAATAAAAAAGCCACAAATTAATGTGGCAAATGAAATGAGATACCTAACCCTTTAATTTCTGAAAGACCTCAACCCAATGAGGAGTTCCCCGTCAAGAGCAGAGATTTAATCGGTAGGTAATAGGCAGCAGTCCAAATGCTGCCTTTCTTTTTTCTTGTAACAAATGTTTCCTAAAAGTACTACAAATGTTGAAAAGCAATCAAAACGATTATTAGTTTTTATTTTGTGTAAAATTGTATATTAGTGCCTTTCTTTGTATAAAACTAATGAAAAAGCTTCTGGAAAACAGAAGCTTTTTCATTATAAAAGCGGCTTTTAAAAGAACAACCCTAACCGAAGCGCGAAATTATTTAAGCGAACATTTCCATCACTGAAACTCTTCAAAGTATTTGTATAAGAGAGATTGTATTTTGCGGGATTCGTAGCATCAGGTGTGAATCCGTTGTTATAAAACAATCCTACATAAGCAGTCAGCTTTCCTGAAAAAGGATACTGAGCGCCGATCCCAAGATTCATTTGAAGCATCACCGGCGCAACACTTAGAGTGCCGGACAGTTTTTCCTTATCTCCTGAAAAAGTAGCGCCACCGGTAGAGCCATCGGTAACGGTATAAGTCGCTTTTTTGCCAATGTTAGCTCCGAGTGTTACACCTGCTTGTCCAAAGAATGAAATGCCTTGCGCAAGAGGTGCTGTCTTCAGCTTCAGATTTACCGGCAACTCCAGATACTGAAGAGAGTATTTAAAATCGGCTGTGCCAACTGTATTTGGCGGTACTGAGTTCGGATCGTGAAAAACGGCGCGGATATTGCCGCCCGTGCCATTTACCTGCAAGCCTGTAGCAATGGCATAGTTATCGGCAAACCAGTAATCCATCATAAGTCCCCAGGTAAATCCCATTTTACTGCCGTTGTTGCTTACATTATAAGCGCCGTCATTACTTTTGGAATTCGCAGGTTTCATCCACGACAAGTTGGGTGCGATAAAAGCGCCAAACCTTACTTTTTGCTGATCTACGGCAGGAGTGCGTTCGCCGGATACTTCTTCCTGCGCATAAAGATTGGGCACTGTAAAAAGTGCCAGCGATAAAGCTAATAGTGATTTTTTCATGAGATTGAATGTTTTATGATAAAAAGTTTTAGCTGTAACATTGCAGCCTATTTCGCGGTAAAATTAAAGTCAAATACATTAATGAAGTACAAAAACTTGCATACAAATGTGAAAATCATTTTTCTGACGCTTTTAGCATTTATCACAGCCTGCACGGATCATCAGCAACCCGATGTAAGCGCAGTGAAAATTGATCTTTCCACCCAAAGGCTCGATAAGGATATTTATGCATTGGATACCAATAATCTTGCAACAGGATTACAACATCTGAAAACCCTTTATCCTGATTTTCTTGATTTTTATCTGGACACACTTATGGGTTTTAATATTGATGGTGTTTATACCGACAGCAATGAAGGCATTCGCAAAGGACTTCATACTTTTCTTACTTATCATGATTTCAGAGGATTGTTTGACTCTATCGCCCAACACTATCCTGATACAAAAGATATAGATGCTGCTTTGAAAAAAGGATTTCAATACCTCAAATATTATTATCCGAATTACGCGATACCTCAGATTATTTACCTTAATTCCAATTTGAATAATTACGCTGCTTTTACGTATGATACGCTGGCAATAGGCATTGGGCTGGATATGTATCTGGGAGATCAGTATCCGTTTTACAAATCTGTGGGTTTGCCGGATTATATGTACAATAAACTGACTAAAAATTATATAGTACCTAATGTGTTTACTTCTGTGTATCGTGCGATGTATCCCTTTGATATGGAGGGAAAAACCCTGTTGGATATGATTATACAAAAAGGAAAAGAACAATATTTCTTATGCAAACTCATTCCGTTTACGGCAGAAAAAGACCGCTTGGGTTATACACAGCAGCAGCTGGATTGGTGCAATGAAAGTGAAGCCGCAGTGTATCATTTTTTTGTTGATAAGCAGATGCTGTATTCTACCAATTTGCAGTTGGTATTCCGGTATGTAAATGATGGACCCACTTCAGCAGGAATGCCTTCGGAAAGTCCCGGCAATATTGGTTCCTGGCTGGGTTATAAAATTGTAAAGGCGTATATGGACAAATTTCCTGAAACGACGCTTCCGCAACTATTAGCAATAAAGGACGCTCAGAAGATTTTACAACAATCGAAATACAATCCCAAATAGCTTTTTTAAATTATCCACAACCATTACACCTAACGTGACGAAGTAGTGTGGCTATGCTAAAACGCTTGCTTTTAATTGGCTAATTTGCGCCTTCAAACTTCAATTTTTTTTTAAACCTAAAAATGATTCTTATGCTAAAGAAATCCCTACTCTCAATAACCTTAGCCGCTTTGGCGTTTAGTGCGGTAGCACAAGTAGATGGCACCGATGACATAAAGAAAAAAATGACCGTAGAGACGAAAGATACAGTAGCGTGGGTATATGGCGGAGTTGCTGCGTTGGGCATTAATCAAGCTTTTTTGCACAACTGGGCTGCTGGCGGGGAGGTTTTGTCAATGACCATTAACGGAAATTTCAGTGGATTTCTGAATCGCATTTACCACCGTCATATCTGGGCCAATAATCTGGACATGACCTATGGCTTGCTGTATACTTATTCTAACAAATTTGTACCGCGTAAAATTGATGATCGTTTTGATTTCACTTCGAAATACGGATATCAGTTGGATAATAAAGGAAAGCTCTTTTTTTCAGGATTGCTGAACTTTCGTACCCAGTTTTCAAAAGGATTTGACTACACGATCCCTGATTGGCAAAAGAACCCGACTTCCGAAAGATTCTCGCCGGCTTATCTCACACTGGCATTCGGGCTGGAATATCGTGAAGGCATAAAGTACAGCCTGTTCCTTTCTCCTTTAGCAGCGCGCTTTACGTTTGCAGACCGTATGTACACTTCCAGAGCTCCGGAAGGTGCTTTTGGCATTGACTATAATAAAACTACCCGCTTTGAATTGGGCGCATATTTTTCAGGAAGATATATGACGGAGATCAGTAAAAAGCTATTATTCCGTACCCGTTTGGATTTGTATTCCAATTATCTGGCGAAAGACAAAAAAGATTCTTTGGGAGTTGTAGTTAAAAAAGACAGTCCGGGTAATATTGACATTCTCTGGGATAATTTCTTCTCTTACAAATTCAGCAGATTCATGAGCGTCACCGTTGGCTTAACAATGATCTACGATAATGACCTTCCTTACCAGGATACCTACGTAGATGCCAATACAGGACTGGTAGTGAAGAAAGATGAACCGGGAACGGGCTTAGGCTGGTGGCAGATCAAACAACTGCTTTCCATCGGTTTGGAATATCGTTTTTAATACATGAACTTTAGTGCTTAATGGCTGAAACATATCAGATAAAACTCCCGCAGTTCGAAGGTCCTTTTGATTTGTTGCTTTTCTTTATCGAAAGAGATGAATTGGATATTTATAACATTCCCATTCACAACATCACCAAGGATTTCCTTAGCTACATCCATGAAATGGAAAGCCTGAACATAGAGCTCGCCAGCGAGTTTATCCTGTTCATTTCTACGCTCATGCGTATAAAAGCCAAAATGCTGCTGCCGCGCAAAGAATTGGATGCGCAAGGAAATGAAATAGATCCGCGTCAGGAACTGGTGGATAAGATTTTGGAATATAAACGGTTTAAGGAAGCTTCGGAAGAAATGATTGTGATGGAAGCTGAACGCCTGCTGCAACAGAAAAGAGGCAACATCCGCAAAGAGCTGGAAATACTGGGAGAAGAATACGCAGAAGGAACGGAAATGCAGACGGTGACCATGTATAAACTGATGCAGAGTTTTGAAAAAGTGATGAAACGTTTTAAAGAACGAAATGAAAAACCGCAACACGTTGTAGTGAAATATAATTACAGCCTCGAAGGGCAGCGGATTTTTCTGACAGATTATATAAAAACTGAAAAACGCAGTTCTTTTGAAACGCTGTTTTCACAATGCCAAAACCGCATTCACGCTATTTTTACTTTTCTGGCGATGCTGGAGTTAGTACAGCAAAAATTCTTTTCAATTCTGATAGGTACCGGGAGAAACAATTTTATTTTGGAATGGAATGACAACTGCGAACCTGAAGAGCTGAATGCTCCTGCCTGATTCATTACGCCTTCTTATAAAAAGTTTAAAAAAGTTTTCATAATTAAAATCCCGAAGATAATGGCTTCGGGATTTTATTATTATTGCTCATTTATACTATTCGCTTTTTATAAATTTCAGCGTTTTCATTTGCCCGTTTTCTCCGCTCAGGATGATTGTATAAGCGCCTGCTGCCCATTGATGAAGTTCCAATATTTCGGTGTTGCCGGTGATCTTCCGTATCAGGATTACCTTACCATTTAAATCCGTCACTTTTAGCTCGTGATATTCTTGCACACCTTGCACAGTCAATCTTTCTTTCGCAGGGTTGGGAAAGAGTGTGACGATAGCTTCCCAATGAACGAAGCGTACCGGTGCTATCTCGGTAAAGCGATAGCTGCCATTTGCTTCCTGTATTTTAATACGGTAATACAGCAGCGACGCGCGCTTGCCGGCATCCACATCCGTATAGTGATAAGCGCTGCCATTTTTATTTTGAGCTGCAACATTGTAGACTGATGAAAAATATTTTCCATCTTCACTTCGCTGAATTTCATAGCCGGCTATTTCATTTTCCAGTGCCGTATTCCAATCTATCAGCGCATTGTAGTTATGAGCCATTGCTGTGAAGGATGTAACTGTTACAGGCAATGGCTGATTGTTTCCTGTAAAGCCGGCGCCGCCTCCCGAAAAGCTGCTGACCGTAAACTCTGCATAGTGTTCATTATTACCCATGTTGGTATAAGTCCAAGTAGTATCACTGGCTTGTGCGCTATTCATAATGCTTACCACAGGGAGTGTAGCTCCGCTCCAGTTGGTTGTAGGGTCGGGATTACCATCTTTCAAATGATACAGCACCAGCTGTTGCAGCGTTTTTGTATTACTGAACGAGCCGTTCGCGTCGTTATAATCCTGGGTATTAAAATAAAAACGAACGCCTACATTGCCTGATGGCTGTGTGGCAGCAGTTACCTGCCAGTAGCGGTTCATTACATAATAATTGCTGCTGTTGCTCATTAGTGGGTTGGTAATTTGGATGCCCGTGTTGCTGCCCGCATTTTGCGTAGCTACATTCCTTACAATAAAAGAGCCTACTCCTGTTGTGCCGATATTGTTTCCGTTTTTCTTTAGAGAAAGTAACAGTATATCATCTACTTTTGTGGAGGTGCCATTGGTATAATAATAATGTGTCCAGCCATCCGGAGCCGTTACTTCCGCATCAGCTGAAAGATTGGTTATGCCTGTTGGTGGTACTATCTGTTTGGCGGGATAAATAGTAATATTTGCAGTATCGCCACAACCGTTTTGATTGTAAGCTATTAAAGATGCATAAACGGTATCATTCCCTGTTATAGTTACGGAAGTATTGTTGCTGGCTCCATTGATGTTGGAAGACCATGAATGCGTCCATCCGTTTGCGGCAAAGCCTGTGGTATCTTTTATACTTGTAAAATTTATGGTTTCGCCGATCCATGCATAGAGTGTGGTATCGTTGCCCAAATTTGGTGGTGTACTGTTATTGATCGTAATTACAGCGGTATCTATACAACCTTGCGTGTTGGTAACGATCAGTGTATAATTTCCTGCGCCAACGGAGGCCGGCGTGGATGTTCCGATCCATTGTGTTGTAAGTCCGGTTGTGTTTTTAAATTGGGTGAGATCGGCTGTAAAACCGGGACAAACATTCGCTGTCGTGTCATTGCCGATATTTGGTTTGGGGTTTAAACCTATCGTAATTACAGCGGTATCCATACAACCTTGCGTGTTGGTAACGATCAGTGTGTAATTTCCTGCGCCAACGGAGGCCGGCGTGGATGTTCCGATCCATTGTGTTGTAAGTCCGGTTGTGTTTTTAAATTGGGTGAGATCGGCTGTAAAACCGGGACAAACATTCGCGGTTGTATCATTACCGATATTTGGTTTTGGATATAAACCTACCGTGACGAAAGCAGTATCTTTAGAACAGGCATATAACGTGTTTTCAACTGTGAGCCGATATAATCCGTTACCTGCTGCGTTAAGAGGAGGCATCGCTCCTCCACCCATATTTGTCCATGTTACTACATTGAATGGCAACGTATCATACAGATGACTGATGTCTGCAGTAAAGCCCGGACATACATAAAGCGTGGTATCATCTCCCAATGTTATCTCATAACGTAACCGGTAGCTGAAACATCCACCGCTGCCTCCGGTCAAATGAAAAAATATTGTATCTGCATTGCGGCAGTAAATATCAATGGTATCATAACGTGTAGCACCGGCATTAACATAACTATTGAAGTTATTATAAAAATTATTATGATTTTTATCATCCAGTTTCAGGTAAAAATATTCACTGTTGTTATTATTGGTATTCGTGCGTTCCATATAAATGCGAAGCGTTCCGTCACGCGGTGTTTCGGTCACGAAATAATCATCAGCATCATTCCCATAGCGAATAGTTCCGTTAATCGTATCTCCTTCGTTGAAATAAGCAGCGGCGGCATAGCTGTCATTTCCCGTAGTGTCTATGGAATTTGGATTATTGTTTAGGATTTCATAGCGCAACCTGTAGCTGAAACAACCGCCGTTACCGCCTGTTATATGAAAATATACAGTATCTGCTACACTGCAGTAAATGTTAATCGTATCATAGCGGGTAGCACCGGCATTTACATAACCATTGAAGTTATTATAAAAATTATTATGGTTTTTATCATCCAGTTTCAGGTAAAAATATTGGCTGTTGTTGTTGTTTGTATTCGTGCGTTCCATATAAATGCGAAGGGTTCCGTCGCGGGCTGCTTTAGTTACGAAATAATCATCGGCATCGTCCACACTGTTTGCACTGTAATGAATAGTTCCGTTGATTGTATCGCCTTCGTTGAAATAAACAGCGGCGGCATAGCTGTCGTTACCCGCAGTGTCTATGGAAGTTGGATTATTGTTTAGGATTTCATAGCGCAGCCTGTAGCTGAAACATCCACCGTTACCACCCGTCAGATGAACATACATTGTATCAGCTGCCCGACAATAAATATCAATGGTGTCATAACGGGTAACACCAGCATTAACATAACCATTGAGGTTATTATAAAAATTATTATGGCTTTTGTCATCCAGTCGCAGGTAAAAATACTGGCTGTTGCTATTGTTCGTATTCGTGCGCTCCATGTAAATGCGGAGGGTTCCGTCGCGGGGCGCTTTAGTTACAAAATAATCATCGGCATCATCTACGCCGTTTGCATTGTAATGAATAGTTCCGTTGATTGTATCTCCTTCGTTGAAATAAGCAGCGGCGGCATAGCTGTCGTTACCCGCAGTGTCTATGGAAGTTGGATTATTGTTTAGGATTTCATAGCGCAACCGGTAGCTGAAACAACCACCACTGCCGCTTGTTGTATGAAAATATATTGTATCTGCTGCACGGCAGTAAATGTTAATCGTATCATAGCGGGTAGCGCCGGCATTAACATAACCGTTGAAGTCATTATAAAAATTGTTATAGTTCTTGTTATCCAGTTTCAGATAAAAATATTGGCTGTTGTTGTTGTTTGTATTCGTGCGTTCCATGTAAATGCGCAGGGTTCCGTCGCGGGGTGCATTAGTTACAAAATAATCATCGGCATCGTCCACACCGTTTGCACTGTAATGAATAGTTCCGTTGATCGTATCTCCTTCGTTGAAATAAACAGCAGCAGTATAACTGTCGTTGCCCGCAGTGTCTATAGAAAGAGCGTTATTGTTGAGGATTTCATAACGCAGCCGGTAGCTGAAACATCCACCGCTACCGCCTGTTGTATGAAAATACATCGTATCAGCCGCCCGACAATAAATATCAATAGTATCATAGCGCGTAGCACCAGCATTGACGTAGCCATTATAATCATAGTAAAAATTATTATGGTTTCTGTCAATCATTTGCAGGTAAAAATATTGGCTATTGTTTGCACTGGTGTTCGTGCGCTCCATATATACACGCAATATGCCATCGCGTGGCGTTTTGGTTACGAAATAATCATCGGCATCGTCCACACTGTTTGCGTTGTAATGAAAAGTTCCGTTGATCGTATCGCCTTCGCTAAAATAAGGTGCGGTAGCATAGCTGTCATTTCCTGCAGTATCAATAGTTTCACTAGGAGATGACATTACTTCGTAGCTGATTTTATAATCAATGCACTGAGCATACTGATATATCCGGAAATACATACTATCATCAGCACGGCAGTAGATATCAATCGTATCAAACAGGGTAGTCAATGGTGTTACTGATCCGCTATAAGAACCTCCAATGATCGTGGTGGTTTGGTCTTTGGCATAAACGCTCAAGTAAGCACCTCCGGTAGCGCCTCCGTTATTGGTATATTCCAGATAAACCCGCACTTTTTTGTTTAAAGGAATGTTCGCTTTAAAATAATCGTCAGCATCGCCTGAGCAGCCAATGGTGCACATGTATTGCGTGTTGTAAGGCAGCGCATTAGCCGTAGCAAAACTGTTATTCGGTTCCGTTTCGGTTTGGGCGTTCGCATGTAAACTGGCAAACAAAAAAAGATTTAGAAGGAATGATAAAGTTTTTTTCATTGTTATTGCTTTTTATAGCGTGAATCAATTTTACAGACTCATAGCAGAGCGATTACAAAATGACTTGAATATGCCCAGTCCTGCAATAATCAATTTGTAGTAGCACCGGCATTATTAAGATTCGAAATCGTACTGAATTTTCATTAAAAAATAATATTTTGGAAAGGAAAGCAGGAGACTGTTTTATTATTTCACATCATGCGCTCCACGTTCTATAGTTTTCTATTCCTGTTGCTTTTCCCGGCAGCACTTGCGGCGCAAACCCATATTGTGGAAACTATCAAAACACAACTTGGTCACACAAATGCAGCATCTGAAAAATTGGATTTGATTTTCAGGCTTTGTGAAAACCGGCAATCTATCAGCGGCGATACACTTTATTATTATGCTTCTATGGCAAAGCGGCTGACTTCTGAAAACAGCGAGCTTTCCTTTCTGGCAGATTATTATAAAAACACAGCCCTGGAAAATATGAGCCTGCTGGACAGTGGATTGCGCATGACTAATCAGGAGCTTGACCCGCTTAAAAAATTATATCCTACGAGCAGTGTTTACCGCAAATTTTTATACCTCAAAGGCACCTTGCTGGTTCGAAAAAGTTTTTATAAAGAAGGGATCGCACAATTTTATAACTTACTACAGCAGGCTGAAACTTATAAAGATGAATTTTTGCAGATTGCCGCCATCAATGGTATCGGATGGGCTTATATGGAAATGGGGCAACCGGCAACAGCCTTAAAATGGTTTTATAAAGCCATTGACAGAGCGCAAAATAAAATTTATAATAAATACTACGCTACACTGTACAGTAATCTGGGCTCAGTATATGCATCGCTTGATCAGTTGGATTCTGCCGAGTATTATGTAAACTGCGCTATAGACACAGCCCGCAATTATGAAGTTCTTTCCTGCTTGGCCAATGCATTGAATATACAGGCAAATATTTACACATTCACCAATCGCATTCCGGAAGCCGAGCAACCTTTATATGAAGCACTGAACATTCGTATGAAAATCGGAGATCCGTTTTATATCGTGTCGGATATGTTGCAGCTTGCGCTTTATTACGCTTCTCAAAAGCAAGAAGCAAAAGGTATTGAACTTATACAAAAAGCCATTCAGATTGCTAAAGAGAAAAAGCTGATTGCCAAATTACCTATACTGTATCGCGGACTGGCGGAATGTTATAAAGCCGCCGGAGATCAAAAAAATTACTCTGAAACACTGGAAAAATTTATCGTGTTTAAAGACTCGATGTATGAAAAAAACACCGCGGAGGCATTAGCAGACCTGAATGTGAAATATGAAGTACAAAAGAAAGAAAATACCATCATCCAGCAGAAGTTGCAGATCACCCGCAAGAATTTTATGTTTTACGGCTCCCTGGCGCTTTTGGTGATGCTCATTATTATTGTACGGTTGGTATTTAAAAATTACAGCCGCAAAAACAAGATGAAATTATTGCTCTTACAGGAAGAAGATAAAAGAAAAGAATTGCTGGCAGTAAAAGACGCGGAAGAAAAAGAACGCAAGCGCATAGCCGCCGACCTCCATGATAACCTGGGAAGTTTTGTAGCCAGCATTAAAGCCAATACAGATGAAATGATGAAAACACACATCATCTCCACAACCCATCTGGAGCTTTTGCAAAACAATACGCAGCAAATGATCTCGCTGCTGGACGATACGATATGGGCGCTCAGAAAAGAATCGCTGAAACTTAGCGACATCAGCGACCGTATAAAAACTTTTCTGAACAGGCTTAAGCCTAATTACCCGAATATAAGCCTTAGAACAGATGAACAGCTGGAGCCTGATTTTGAGCTTCAGCCTGTGTACGCTTATCATTTGCTGATGATTATACAGGAAGCGATAACCAACGCCGTGCATCACAGCGAAGGCAATGAAGTAACTGTAAAAATAGACAGCAGTAAAAAAGATTTTATTTCTATAACAGATAATGGCAAAGGCATCCAAAACAATACAAAAAACGCCACGCGCGGAGGAAGTGGCAGAAGCAATATGCAGCTAAGAGCAGCGCAAATAGGCTGTGAGATAGTTTGGGAAAATAATTTTCCACAAGGTACGGTGGTTGTGGTTCGCAATGAGATGCACGAATGATGTTGCGATGTACAGGTATAAATTGGGAAATAAGATGAACCTCTCTATCTTTCGCGTGTGTTAGTCACAGTTTTGTTTATCCTGTTTATTTGCTGTATAGCTGTACAATGGCTGTATGCGTTATTTCTTTTCACAAGGATTTTCAGGTTATACACGCCGAGTGTTTCATCGGTTGGAGAGCTGAAAAAAGTGACTGTACTTATCTGTGCAAAAAATGAAGCCCATCATCTACAACAGTTTTTACCGGATATCTTATCACAGAAATTTGAAGATAACAAAGGCAATTTTTTATACGAAGTGCTGGTGGTAAACGATGCGTCGGAAGATGCTACGGAAACGGTTTTGCAAACTTTGCAACAGGAATATGCGCACTTAAGATATATTTCAATTACGCCGGAGGAACCGAGATTATTCAAAGGGAAAAAATTTGCCTTAAGTAAAGGAATGGAAGCCGCACAACATGAAATAATATTACTTACCGATGCGGATTGCAAACCATCTTCTTCATACTGGCTGCCACAAATGATCGCTCCCATACTCAATGGTAAAGAAATAATCTGTGGTTATGGCGCTTATAACCTGCAATCCGGATTTTTAAATACGTTTATCCGTTGGGAAACGATGCACAGCTTTTTACAGTATGCAAGCTATACCATGGCAGGGATGCCTTATATGGCTGTTGGCAGAAATTTATGCTGCACAAAATCCCTGTTTTTAAATGCGCAGCAATCGGCTATATGGAACGCTTTGCCTTCTGGCGATGATGATTTACTGATGCAGGTAAGCGCTACAAAATCAAATACGGACATTGTCTTGAATCGCCAGGCCTTTACCTACTCCGAGCCGAAAACAACCTGGAAAACCTGGTGGCTTCAAAAGCAAAGACATTTATCAACAGGTAAATATTACAAACCCGGAATCAAAAAACTTTTAGGAATTTATGCAGTTTCTCATGCATTGAGTTGGGTCTTATTTTTGGTGCTGCCTTTTTTCACAAAAGACTGGGCGCTGATCGTTTTTATTTTCTCCATGCGGTGCGCGCTTTACTGGTTTATCTGGAAATTTACCGCCATTAAACTGAGAGAAAAAAAATTACTTCGTAATATGGTCTTCTGCGATATTGGCTGGGCATTTTATAATTTATTACTGAGTCCTTATATTTTTTTCAAAAACAAACAGCGGTGGAAATAATCAATAAATATTTTTCGGATTTTACAGCATCTCAAACCCGGCAGTTTTCACTGTTAGAAAATTTATATAAAGAATGGAATGAAAAAATTAACGTCATTTCCCGAAAAGACATTGATGCGCTCTATGAAAAACACATTTTACATTCTTTGTCTATAGCGGCGCTTTGCAATTTTCATAAGGACACAAGGGTAGTGGATATCGGCACGGGCGGCGGATTTCCGGGTATTCCGTTAGCGATTTTTTTTCCTCAGGTGCAATTTTTATTAAGCGACAGCATTGGCAAAAAAATAAAAGTGGTGGAAGAAGTAATTAATGCTACCGGTATTAAAAACGTCAAAGCGGTACACTCAAGAGTGGAAAATGTAAGCGGTGAATTTGACTTTGCCGTTTCCAGAGCAGTAGCGCCACTTTCTGAGCTTTGGAAATGGATAAAGCCTATGTTGCGAAAAGGCAGGCAAAGCGATGAATTTGCCAATGGCTTGATATGTCTTAAAGGCGGCGACCTGAAAGAAGAAATTACCGCATCCGGTTTACGCCCGCATCTGTTTCCGGTTTATGATATTTTTCCTGAAGAAAGTTTTAAAGAAAAATATGTAGTGTATGTGCCGAGGTGAAATTTAAATTTTGCTTATTGAATTTTTTTATTTTTTCATAATCCTTATCTCCACTCTTCTATTGGCAGATGCCTGCTCCAGCGTTTCTTCATTCTGAAAAATAGGGCGGCTTTTACCGTAGCCAATATATTTCAGCCGGTGTTCATCAATGCCCCTGGCTTTTAAATATTCATATATGAAACGCGCGCGGTTGAGGGAAAGATCCAACTGTTGCGAATCCAGATCATAAGCATCCGCCACGTTGGTAATACAACACACATGACCTTCTATGGAAATTTCCATAGCCGGATTATCTTTCATTGCCTGCAACAGATTTTGCAGCTCTTCATCAGAAGTTTGCTTGGGAAAATGTCTTCCCATGGGAAAGTAAATGTTCTTCAGAATATAACTTTTACCAACCGGCACATCTTCAATATGAAAATCTTTATCATTGCTGGAAGGTGGTATTTCCAGTTTCTCTCTGGGCCGCATGATTACGGTCATATCACCGCGTTCTTCTTTGGGCACGTAAGGCTGTTTACCCAGTTTTTCATATTCCATTACGATATCCACACGGCGGTCTTGCGCTATACCTTTGTCCTTACCAAGTGTATCTTTTCGTTTCACTTCACCTTTGCCCACTACGGCTTTTATCTCGTTCAGGTTGATGCTCAATGTGCCAAGATAAGCTTTTACATTATCGGCACGTTTCTGGGAAAGCCACATATTATATTCTTCCGAAGCGAGAAAATCTGCATAACCGACGATGGCAATGGGTGCACGTTTGTTAATCTTGTCATCGGTATAAAGTTTTTGTATTTGATTTTTCGCTTTCTGATTTAAGGAAGGAACATCCAGTTCAAAATATACGGAGAAAGTATCGTTCTTGGGCTGTGCATTCACATCCACAACAAAAAACAGAAACAGTAATACGCAAAAAAAATAGTTCATCCTTTCGTTTCGATCTCTGAATTTAGGAAGAGTGTGGCAGAATGACAAAAGTTGCTTGGAAGTATCTAACTTTAAGAAGTGAAAAATTTCTTTTTCATTGTACTCTTATTGCTCTCCTGTGCGCACAAATCTTCTTCTATGGCAGGAGTATATAAAAGCGAACGATTTTCTTATCCGGAAGAATGCTGGCTTTTTCTATCGGAACATATCCGTTACTATGCCACTGACTGCTCTTTAGTACTAAGAGCGGACAAAAGCTATACTTACACCACTTGTGCAAACATTATAAAAGGATATTACAAAGTAGTTTCGGATTCTTTATTTCTTTTCTGCACCGAAAATAACTATAGGATAGACAGCCTTAATGTTAAAGGTTATCAGGGAAAGTTTCTGGATTGTGGCAATGAACCTATTGTGTTTGTAAAGGAAGGTGACAGATTTAAAGCAAAATATTCTTCCAGCAAAGGTGTAACGTTTACTTGCCTAAAAAAAGAAAACTGAACCGCATTTCATTAATGGTAGACTGAGGTTATACAAACTGCAATTTTTTCAGAAAAAAATATTTTCAAAAGCCTTATTGTCAGTGTTTTATGAAAATTCAGGACATTCTATCAGCTACATTTTTTTGGTTTAGCTTTTGGAATGATTGTTATACAAATTTTCAAAACGAATTTTCAAAAACAGAATTATACTTAGATGAACTTAAATAACTTCACCATCAAAGCGCAGGAAATGCTGCAACAAGCACAGCAAACTGCCTTTAACCATCAAAATCCGCAGATTGAAACCGTTCATTTACTGAAAACATTGCTGGATGATAAAGATGGTCCGATACAATATTTACTCAAGAAAAATAACGTCAGCCTTCCGTTTGTAGAAAAGAAAATTGACGAACAAATCAATCGTCTTCCCAAGCAATCAACCGATAATCCGGCGCAGAATGTGAGCCGCGATTTGAATAATGTGTTGCTTCGCGCAGGTTCTTCTTTAAAAGAATTTGGTGATGAATTTGTAACGCCGGAACACTTGCTTATTGGTATCACACAAGTAAATGATGAAACTTCTAAAATGCTGAAAGATGCAGGGCTTACAGAGAAAGGATTAGTGGCTGCCATCAAAGAATTGAGAAAAGGAAATACTGTCAATTCACAAACCTCCGATCAGCAATATCATTCATTGCAACGCTATGCGAAAAACCTGAATGAACTGGCGCAAAACAACAGACTTGATCCTGTTATTGGCCGGGATGAAGAGATACGCAGAACGCTGCACATTCTTTCCCGCCGCTCTAAAAATAATCCGATTCTCGTTGGTGAACCCGGAGTTGGTAAGACAGCAATTGTAGAAGGTTTGGCACACCGCATCATCAATGGCGATGTACCCGACAATCTGAAATCGAAAATCATTTTCGCATTGGATATGGGATTATTGATAGCCGGTGCCAAATACAAAGGTGAGTTTGAGGAACGTTTGAAAGGCGTAATCAAAGAAGTGGCCGAAAGCAACGGCGAAATCATTCTTTTCATAGATGAGATACACACGCTTGTAGGCGCAGGCGGTGGCGGTGAAGGCGCTATGGATGCCGCGAATATTTTAAAACCGGCTTTAGCACGTGGCGAGCTTCGTGCGATTGGCGCAACAACCTTAAACGAGTATCAAAAATATTTTGAAAAAGACAAAGCACTGGAACGCCGTTTCCAAAAAGTAATGGTGGATGAACCTTCGGAAGAAGATGCCATTTCCATTCTGCGCGGCTTAAAAGACCGCTATGAAAACCACCATCAGGTACGGATAAAAGATGAAGCGATTATTGCGGCGGTAGAATTATCTAATCGCTACATTACCGACCGTTTCCTCCCCGATAAAGCCATTGACCTTATAGATGAAAGCGCGGCAAAACTAAAGCTGGAAATGAACTCCATGCCCGAAGAACTGGATGAACTGGAACGCCGTATCCGCCAGTTGGAAATAGAACGTGAAGCCATTAAACGGGAGAATGATGAGGAAAAATTAAAACAACTTAATCAGGATATTTCATTGCTGAATGTAGAGCGTGACACACTGAAAGCAAAATGGCTGGAAGAGAAAGAAATTGTAGATAAAATAAATCATGCAAAATCTTCTGTAGAGCATTACAAACAGGAAGCGGAACGTGCGGAACGTGAAGGCGATTATGGAAAAGTAGCAGAGCTTCGGTATGGAAAAATAAAAGAAGAAGAAGCCAATGTGGAAGCGCTGAGCAAGCAATTGGATGAAATGGACAATCAGCATAAGCGCCTGCTGAAAGAAGAGGTGGATGCGGAAGATATTGCTGAAAACGTAGCCAAGGCAACTGGTATTCCTGTACAAAGAATGTTGCAAAGCGAGCGTGAAAAATTATTAAATCTGGAAGAAGAATTGCATAAGCGTGTGATAGGACAAGATGAAGCCATAACGGCTGTTGCAGATGCTATCCGCCGTGGTCGTGCAGGCTTGCAGGATCCTCGTAAACCCATTGGTTCGTTTATCTTTTTGGGAACAACCGGTGTGGGTAAAACTGAACTGGCCAAAGCGCTTGCCGAAGTCCTATTTGACGATGAAAGCATGATGACTCGAATTGACATGAGTGAATATCAGGAGAAACACAGCGTGAGTAGATTAGTAGGTGCACCTCCCGGATATATTGGTTATGAAGAAGGCGGACAATTAACGGAAGCGGTTCGCCGGAAACCTTATTCCGTAGTGCTTTTAGATGAAATTGAAAAAGCGCATCCTGATACGTTCAATGTATTATTGCAGGTATTGGATGACGGTCGTCTTACAGACAATAAAGGACGCACCGTAAATTTCAAAAATACCATTATCATCATGACTTCCAATATGGGTAGTCATCTGATACAGGAAAACTTTGCGGATCTTGAAGGAAAAGATGTGGACGAAGTAGTAGAGAAAACCAAAGATCAGGTGATGGATTTGCTGCGACAGACACTAAGACCCGAATTTCTGAACCGTGTGGATGATGTCATCATGTTCCATCCATTGTTAAAGAAAGAAATCAAAGGCATTATAAGAATACAACTGCATAATCTTGAAAAACAATTAGCACAGCAAGGCATAGATTTGCAATTCACCGATTATGCGCTGGATTACCTTACCGAACACGGTTTTGACCCGCAGTACGGCGCACGGCCTCTGAAAAGAGTGATCCAAAAAGACGTAATCAATATGCTTAGTAAGAAGATCATCGGCGGCGAGATAGACAAAACCAAACCTGTATTGATCGATGTATTTGACGGGACGGTAGTTATGCGGAATGAAAAGTAAAAACTGACTGAGCAATTTTAGTCAAACGACTGGTTGCCCGCAGCCGCTTTTTTCAATACCGCTTCATATTCTGCCGCGCTCAGGTCGTTAAAGAAATAATGCACGGGGTCTATTTTCTCATGGTTACGAATGACTTCGTAATGCACATGCGGCCCCGTACTTTTCCCTGTGCTTCCTACCCAGCCTATTACCTGCCCGCGTTTTACAAGCGCTCCGGGACTCGTTTTTATACGCACCATGTGTCCATATAAAGTTTCATAGCCATAACCATGATTGATGATTACATGATTGCCATAGCCGCCGTCATCATAACCGCAGGACTCCACTTTGCCATCGGCAGTGGCATAGATGGGCGTGCCGCTCGCTGCCGCAAAATCAAGCCCCGTATGCATTTTGGGAGTTTTATAAATAGGATCGATACGATAGCCAAACCCGGACGCGATATGATCCAAGCTGCGGTTGGAGATGGGTTGGATCGCAGGGATGCAGGCCAGCATTTTTTCCTTACTTTTTATAAGCTGATGAAGTGTATCATAAGAAGCCAGCTGCACCTGAATGCGGTGATTTAAAGAAACAACTTCTTTTTGCATTTCGTCCATCAGCTCGTTTACATCGCCGCTGTACCGGTATTGATCCCAATCTACATTACTTATGGTTTTGCCAGCGCGGATACTGTCGGCTATGGGCGGCGTTTCAAAAATAGAACGATAAATTTCATTGTCCCTGTTTTCAAGCTCCGACAATTGCTGGTTCAGGTCTTCCGTTTGCTTTATCAAAAGTTTATAGCGTTCATTCATGATCGCAATATCTTTTTGCATATTCTTTTCACCTGGCGTATCGATAAACTTGAAAGCAAAAACAATAATAAGAAGTGCGGCGACCGCGATAGCCGAAAGAACTCCGAAAATGCGCAGGAGCTTGCCGAATAGGGGCGTGTCCAACTTTTCGAAGCGGAGGGTTTGGGTATTGTAAAAATATTTTTCCGGTTTTTTCAGATGGGTTAAACTTTTGGGTAAAAATAATTCATAGTCATTCAAAAAAAGCCCTAAGCAAGTGTTATTGTCACATTTAACACATATCTGCGCATTGGGGTCGTTGCTATTAGAGCGGCTTTATTATATTTGCGCTCTTCCGGTCGTTTTTATTATGCGAAGCATTTTTATCAAAGAGATCAATTCTTTTTTCAGTTCTATAGTTGGGTATGTGGCTATACTGGCGTTTTTGGTTTTCTGCGGATTGTTCTTTTGGATCATTCCCTCCACCAGCATTTTGGATTACGGCTATGCTACATTAGATAAATATTTTGAGCTGGCACCTTGGTTTCTGATGTTGCTGATACCGGCCATTACCATGCGTTCGTTTGCAGATGAATTCAGAAGCGGTACCATAGAATGGCTTTCTACCAAGCCTTTAAAAGACACTGATATTATTTTGGGAAAATATCTCGCGGCGTTGGCACTCGTTGTTTTCGCCATTCTTCCCACGCTGGTATATGTGCTTACAATAGATAGCCTTTCTGCAGTAAAAGATAATCTGGATACAGGAGGCATTGCGGGTTCGTATATCGGGTTGTTTTTTTTGGCAGCGAGTTTTACGGCTATAGGTATTTATTGTTCTTCACTTACCGGCAATCAGATTGTAGGTTTTCTGATAGCATTATTTGCCAACTTTTTATTGTACCTCGGTTTCGAATCGCTAAGTCAGTTACCTGCATTTGCATCTGGTATAGATTATTATCTAAGCATGATAGGGATGTCTTTTCATTACAGCTCTATCAGCCGTGGTGTCATTGATTCGCGGGATGTAATTTATTTTCTGTCTATTATCATATTGTTTATCGCATTGACAAGGCTTTCGCTTAACCGTCGTACATGGGATACCGCAAAGCAAGATTAATACCAACTATGTCCGAAACGAAATCTACCTCAACAAAACGTAAACGACAACAACAGCAGGCTGTTATCCGCATCATTATGCTTGCGGTTATTTTGGTTTTTGTGAATATACTGGCCGCACGTTTTCATGGAAACATAGACCTTACGAGAGAAAAAAGATTTACACTTTCCGATGCTACTAAACGGATGCTACGGCAAACTAAAGATCCGGTGGTGGTAGATGTATATCTGAACGGTGAGTTGCCTGCAGGTTTTCAGAAATTGCGTGAAGCCACCCGTGAAAAATTACAATCATTTAAAAACTACGCTGGAGGGAATTTCAATTTTCGTTTTAATGACCCTCTGGATAATATAGAGGAAAGTGAAAAAGCAAAGATTGTTGAAGCCCTTTATAAGAAAGGTGTAGAGCCGGTGGAGTTAAATGTAAAGGACAAGCAAAACTCTTCCAAACAAATTATTTTCCCGTATGCAACGGTGCGGTACAATGGTAAAGAAGAATCGGTACGTTTGTTAGATAACCATTTTGGCATGTCGCCGTTGCAGGTGCTTAATTATTCCGAGTCATTACTGGAATATAAGCTGGCCAGCGCACTTCATAAACTACAGAAAAACGGGAAAACGCATATCGCCTATTTAATGGGAAACGGCGAACAGTTGGGTGTGCAAACTTATGATATGCTCATGACGCTGAGCGATATTTATCAGGTGGATACAATAGATATACACGATAACTTCAGGATTGACAGAAAGCTATATGATGCCGTCATTATCAATAAACCGACGCTGCCTTTTGAGGATAAGGATAAATTTAAGATAGACCAGTATGTAATGAACGGCGGTAAAGTGCTTTGGGCAATAGATCCGTTGCATACGCCTGTGGACAGCCTGCAGGCTACCGGTCAGTTTATCACCACCGATTATCAGCTCAATCTGGATGATCTTCTTTTCAAGTATGGTGTAAGGGTAAATTATGATCTGGTGGAAGACGCTACGCAATGCAATCCTATACCTTTAATAACCGGAACACTTTCCAACGGACAGCCGCAGATCGAACTTCGTCCGTGGACGTTCCTTCCCATTTATATCCCTACTTCCAGACATGAGATCGTAAATAATATGGACGCGATTATGGGAAGATTTGCAAGCAGTATGGATACCATTGATAAAACAGGCAACTCCAAAACTATTCTTTTGGAAACATCGGGTTACAGCCGTTCGGATCCTTCTCCGGTACGGGTGAGTTTAAGTATGATCCGTTTTGAACCTGATCTGAAATATTTTAATAAACCCTACCGACCTGTTGCGGTGTTAATGGAAGGAAATTTCACTTCTGTTTTTGAAAACAGGATGGCGCCAAGTTTCCTTGCTGTATTAAAAGATTCTCTGAAATCCGAATTTAAATCCCGAACAGATACTGCTAATAAGATGATCGTGATCAGCGACGGAGATATTTTCCTGAATGATGCTACGCAAAACAGCGGTGTGGAAGAAATGGGCTATTGGCGTTATACACAAAACCACTTTGCCAATAAAAACTTCCTGCTCAATTGTATGGAATATCTTACTGACCCGAACAGTATGCTGGAGGCGCGTTCTAAAGATGTGAAGCTGCGCTTGCTGGATGCCAAACGTATAGAAACCGAAAAAACAAAATGGCAGATCATCAATATCGTTATACCTGTAGGGCTCATTTTAATATTTGCTTCCGTATATTTCTTTTTCCGTAAAAGAAAGTATGAACGTAAGGGTTAATCAATATTTATTAAAGTACTTATGCAAAAAACACTTTTATACTTATTTATTCTGTTATTATTCGGCGGTGGCGTTTACTATTTTATTTTTTATAAAAAAGAAGCTGCGTTTGCCGAGTCAGAAGCAGGTTTTCAAATAAGAGATACCGCATCTATAGGAACTATTTTCCTTTCTACACCAGATGGTAGACGTGTGTTGCTGAACAGAACAGACAGCGGCTGGACTCTGAACAAAAAATATCCTGCATTAACGCAAACGGTCAATATCTTGCTCGAAACATTGCTCGACCAGCAAGCGCTTTATCCTACGCCTTCATCGGCGCACAACCGCATTATCACCCAGCTTGCAGGTACAGGTATAAAAGTAGAACTGTATGACAGGAAAGGAGAAAAGATGCGTGTTTTTTATGTAGGCAATGAAGTGCATGATTATGAAGGCACCACCATGCTTATGGAAGGCGCTGACCGATCGTTTGTAGTAAGTCTGGGACAATTTATCGGGCTTCTGTATTCCCGTTATAATCCGGATATAGATAACTGGCGCAGCAAAATGCTGATCAACGTTCCTGAAAAAGATATCAGTAAAGTTGCTATCGAATATCCTGATGCGCCTTTAAATTCCTTTACTGTAAATAACGATAACGGAAAAATCTCGGTAACCGCAGATCCGGGAATTATCGGTACGCATCAGATGAATGAGCGTCGGGTAAAACTGTTTTTAGGCTTTTTTGAAAATCTTGTGTGTGAAGGACATCTTAACGGAATGAAAGGCTTGGACAGCATCATCAGCACTGTACCGAAGAAATGCGCGATTGATCTGGTTACCAAACAAGGGTTGCATCAGCATCTGGATATTTATTGGATGCCGCAGACCCAGCGCAGCAAAAACATAGATACTACCCGTAACCTTGATATACCCAAAGGCTACGATATTGACCGCTATTATGCTGTGGGCAATAATTTTAAGGATACCTTACTCATTCAGCAGTACACTTTTGATAAAGTATTCCGCAAAGCTTACGAGTTTTACCAGGAAGATCCTACCGTAGATGTAGTAGGCTTTGAGAAAAAAGAAAAATGACAACGATAGAGCAGCTACAAAAAGCGAGTAATGGTGAGTGGTATCAGCACTCTGTAGATTTCGTTATCGAAGAGCTTGTTATTGATACACGCAAGATCAAAAACCCGGAAAGTTCCTTGTTTATTGCGCTTTCTTCCGCACGCAGAGATGGTCATAGTTTTATAAACGATGCTTATGAAAAAGGTGTCAGAAACTTTATTATTCAGAAGGAGGTTGATGTCAGCGAATATCGTCATGCCAATTTTATTCTTGTAAAAAACAGCCTTCAGGCATTACAGCAAATTGCCACCACGCACCGAAAACATTACTCCATTCCTGTTATCGGTATTACCGGAAGCAATGGAAAAACCGTGGTGAAAGAATGGTTGTATCAGTTGCTGGCAGAAGACCGGCAAATTGTACGAAGTCCGCGCAGTTATAATTCACAAATAGGTGTGCCGCTTTCGGTTTGGATGATAAACGAACATCATGATTTGGGCATTTTTGAAGCCGGTATTTCCCAGACCGGAGAGATGGAAAAACTGGAGCACATCATTAAACCAACGATCGGTATTTTTACCAACATCGGTGAAGCGCACAGCGAAGGCTTTTTGAACCAGCGACAAAAAGTGAACGAAAAACTGGTATTGTTCCGAAATGTGAAACAGTTGGTGTACTGCACCGATCACATGGATGTAAATGAAGCCATTCTTCAATACCGCAATCAGTTGCAGGGAGAAGATAAAGAAGCCATGCAACTATTTACCTGGTCACAAAAGCATGATGCCGATCTTAAAGTGAAAACGATACAGCGGGCAAAAACGACAACTACTATTACTGCCTTTTATAAAAAGAATGAAAGCAGCATTACCATTCCTTTTTCTGATCCTGCTTCGGTGGAAAATGCACTGCATTGCTGGTCTGCCTTATTATTGCTCGGTGTAGAACAAAACGTAATTGCCGGGCGAATGCAACACTTGCAGCCTGTGGCTATGCGGCTGGAACTTCGGCAAGGCATTAATGATTGCACGATCGTCAATGATATATATAATTCAGACCTTACATCACTCAGTATTGCACTTGATTTTTTAGATCAGCAAAAACAGCATGAACATCATACGGTTATTCTTTCCGATATGCTGCAAATGGGAAAGTCGGATGCCGATCTTTATGAAGAAGTAGCGAAGATGATTGAGCAGAAAAATGTGCAACGTTTTATAGGTGTTGGCGCGGCATTGTGTAAATATCAACATCTTTTCAATACTAATAAAAAGATTAAAAGCATTTTCTTTAAATCCACCGAAGAACTGCTTCGTAAAATACATCTGATTAATTTTCGTGAGGAAGCCATTTTGCTGAAAGCCGCACGCAGCTTCGAGTTTGAGAAGATTGATCTTTTGCTGGAGCAGAAAGTACATCAAACAGTTTTGTCCATTAATCTCTCTTCATTGGTTCACAATCTGAATGTTTACAGAAATACCGTGGGCAAAAATGTGAAGATCATGGCAATGGTGAAAGCGTTTTCTTATGGAAGCGGAAGTTTTGAAATAGCACATGTGTTGCAATATGCCGGCGTAGACTATCTTACTGTTGCATATACAGATGAAGGTGTGAGCTTGCGCAAAGCAGGTATTAAAATGCCGATTATGGTCATGAGTCCTGATGCTTCGTCTTTTGACAGAATGATTGCGTGGAAGCTGGAACCGGAAATATTTTCCATGCATTCGCTGCAATTTTTTTTAGAAATGGCACGAACACTTGAAGTCAAAGCATATCCTATACATATTAAATTAGATACAGGAATGCACAGGTTGGGCTTTGTAGAAAGAGAACTGGATACATTGATAGAAATTGTCAGGCAAAATGAGCATCTGAAAATAGCGAGTGTTTTCAGCCATCTTGCAGCAAGTGAAGACCCTTCATTAGACGGTTTTACCAATGAACAAGCCGATAATTTTGTAAGGATGAGTAATTACCTGGCAGCCGCTTTGCAGGAAATGCCGATAAGACATTTATGCAATTCTGCCGCTATCGCACGTCATAAAAATCTGCATTTTGACATGGTACGATTAGGGCTGGGATTGTACGGCATTGATGGCAGCGGACTTTTACAGGCAGAGCTCAGACAGATCAGTACTTTGAAAACAACTATTGCGCAGATAAAAGAAGTGAAAGCCGGTGAAACCATTGGTTATGGAAGAAAGGGCCTGGCTGCGGAAAATGCAAGAATTGCAACTATCTCCATTGGCTATGCTGATGGCTACCCGCGTGCAGTAAGTAATGGAAGAGGTTACGTTTTAATTCACGGAAAAACTGCGCGTATTATCGGAGTAGTTTGTATGGATATGTGTATGGTAGATGTAACAGACATACAAGAAGCGCAGGAAGGTGATGAGGTGTTGATATTTGGTACTGATCTACCTCTTACGCAGTTGGCACAATGGTCCGATACCATTTCTTATGAGATCATGACCGGTATATCCCAGCGCGTAAAAAGAGTGTATATTAACGAAGAATAACTACCGGATAAACTGTAGGTATTTTTCTGCCTGATAGTCAAAACTCCATTTTTCGTCTCTATAAAAATGCGCACGTTCTTCCTGCAAAATGACCGGCAAATCCGCTAAAAGCTGCTTCATGTTTTCCAGGTTATAAAAAATAGAGTTGTCGTTAAAATCTTCGTACTTGCTAAAGTAATCGTGCATAAGAAGCGGCAGCTTATAACTATAAGCCAGGTGAAAGCTTCCGCTGATTTGGTTTTCAAGGTATTTTTCCATGTCCGCGTTTATAGGATGTATTAAAGGAAGAATGGTGTCTGAGGCTTTCACGTATTTATGAAAAACATCGTTGGTCACAAATTTATTGAAGAAGATAAAATGCTTTTCAATTCCCAGTTTCTTCACGGCTTCCTGCACTTCATTTCCGTTGCCGGCGGCATGATTGCCATTGCCTAAGATTACAAACCGGATGTTCGGCTTTTCTTTTATCGCTGCAAAGTTTGTCAGTAAAGTCAGGTAGTCCCGCCGTTTATATTCCACGGCTCCCGGTATGCAAACCCAATACTCATTTTCGTGCTTTTTTTCTGTTTCTGCGTCAAGATATTCAGGATGAAACATGGGATAATAGACTTCAAATTTCAAGGAGTCTTTTGCTACAGAAACCGCCTTTTTTCTCATATACTCACTCAGTAAAAAATATTTTTTGATCCTTGTGGAGATCATATTTTGTGTAGTGCTGCCTGTAAGCTTATTGACACCGTGTAAGTTGCCGATGAAGTTCATCTTCTTAGGAAAAGACATCAGGCAAAGTGTGCGGATGGTGCTGCCATGTGCGGTATTGAAAGTAACCGTATCAAAGCCTTCTTTGATTAGATAATTTCTGATTTTCCGAAGCTCCCACAAGAGGAAAAGTCCCTTTTTTCCGGTACAGTTTACAAAGACAATTTTCTCGCCCGTATTGTAGTGCGCTACTTGCTGCCTTAATTTTTTGGATACGATAAGCGTGACATCATAGCCGCCTTTTTTAAGAAACATAAGCTGGGAGTATAAGTTCACATCATGTGAATCATATACTTCTATCAATGCGGCTTTGGGACGGGCTGTGTTCATGTAAGCTGCAAAGTAACAACAGAGTTTTTAAAAAAGATTTAGAAACCAAAACCCTTTGTTCGGCATAGTCTCTGACTGCACGATTTAGGAGTAAGCAATCTGTGTTTGTAAAAAGTTATTTGAAAAGTTGTATTATGCTAAATTGCAAAAATGTTTTGAGAAGTTGTGAATGGTTGTTAAGAGAACATAAAAAGATATTTTCAATTTTGTATACAATTTTTGGTTGTATGAAAGCTATTTCTCATTTAGTAATACTGTTGCTATTTTCTTTTTCCGTTAAGGCTCAATCTAAGGACTCAATTAGAATTCAATGTGCTGATCTATCTCCAATCTACAATGTATATGAAATAAATAAAGTTTTTTTTTCTTTTCCTTCATACGGTCAAGCATTGTTGTTTAGACCTGAATATTTAATTACCGGTAAACAATATTTTAAAATCAATCGAATACCTTATTGGTTGAGAATTGATTTAAGCAAAGGGGAGCAGATACCAAAGGGAGTGTGGGTAAAACCTTTTCAAGGAGATTGTCGTCCCATAGATACGTTTCTATATAAAGACATTAAACTAAAATACCCGCTTGAAATTGATGGTGAAATGCTAAAAGACACTGTTGTTTACAATAACGAAAACCAGCCAGTAATTATTATAAGTCTTCAGTTTGTAAAGAGTTGTGATAAGTTTCGGTATAAGCATTTTGAAATAACAACTAAAAAAGCTCCCGTTAAATAGAAGCTTACTAAAACTGTAGACCGCAAAAAAAAAGTTCTTTGAAAAGTTGTATTACTTACCGCTCTTCGGAATTTGCAATTCCGAAGTACAGTAAAAGAAGATTTGCAATCTTCGTATTTTTACTCTGCTGTTCGATATGTTCCGGAGATCATGTGGAATTACAGATAAATACGGGTTTTAAATCCGTATTATTTCAACTTCTGGATGCGCTGCGCTAACATCCCGAACAGTGATTATCAGTAATTATTTTTTAAATTTTATGAAGATTCAAAAAATAAATATTTTAATCATTATTCCTTTTTTTATTTTTTGTGCCTCTTGTTATAAACATAATATGAGAGCCTGCTTTACGATGGATAAAGATTCAACAGTTGTTGGTGATAGTATAACATTCTATGATTGTTCCAACTACGATGGTAGAGCTCCTGCTGCTGTTTGGGAGTTTGGAGATAATTTGAGCGGAAGAACACAGAATAATGAAACCCTCAAACATGCCTATTCCCAACCGGGAATTTATAAAATAAAAATGTGGATTGGAGGTGCTGAAATTGGAAATAAAACATCTGATACAGTCGTGATACATTAATCTACATCTCCGTTAAACATAATCAGGGACGATGCATTAATAGGCAGTATTCATGTAAGCTGCAAAGTAACAACAGAGTTAAAAACAATATTTAAAACCCAAAACCTAACCCCATTTCCACATATTCTGCCTGAAACTGGTGCGACTTTAATAAAGCCGCGTAACAAAGCTCTTTCAGCAAACCTTCTTCTTTTTGTATAATGTAAATGTTGGTGCCGATTTTAAAATAATAAGGATCTAATTTTAATGCGGCTTCCTTTATATAAACACCCGCCTGAAGCATTAAACCAAACCTACCTACCAGAAACTCATTTCCTATAAACACGCTGCTTTTCCAGGCATGTGCTTTTTCATGTCCGGGATTTATTTCATTATTCACTTCAAAGCTGTAAATATTGGTGTGGTACGAAGCGTCTAAACCTATAAAAACTTTATTCTTTCCTGCATATCTTTTACTGGCGTATAAAGAGCCGGTATATACGGGATAAAGCGGTCCGTCATTAGCCATAAATTCCATAGCGGCTATGCCTGCACGAAATTGCAGCAGCCAGCGGTTTTTTAAAACAGGCAAAGCTCTTTTTATTTTTGCAGGTTGAGAAGCAACGGGAAAATAGCGGATACCGATTTGTGCGCCGATGGTATTGATTCCTAAATTGGGCAGCCGCAGCGAGGCGTTGCTCATGTGAAAAAATGCAGCACCGGCTTGTATATCCCAGTGACGGTTTATACGGTAACGAATATGCGTATTAAAGAGCGTGAGGTTATTAATATGCGAGCCGATGGCATTATTCAAAGTATCCCATGAAGGCGCGGTTTCATAACGCTTGGTGATGTAGGAAAATCCAAACCCGATGCGGCATACCCATTCCCATTTTTCTTTTCTTATCAAAGGGAGTTGCAGATTGGGGTAGATGCCTATGGCATTTCCGTAAATAGAATTATTTCCAAAATTGACACAAAGTATTCCCAATCCTACCTGTGGATAATTGCGTCGTTGTTGCCAGGTTTCCTTGCCTTGTGTTTGCCAAACGAGGTTCAGCTCGGCACCGGAAGTTATTGCCGGAATCGGTGCTTTGAAATTTTGAGTGTGTTTAAAAATTTTACCGGCGATAAGATTTGTCTCAATACCAATGCCCGCTCCTTTTTCTATGATTTGCGCAGCCGCGAAAGTGCAGGAAAGAGTAGGGAATAGCAGGACGATAATCCAATATGTGATTCGTTTTTCGGCCATTGAAAAATACGCTGCAAATATAGTTTTAGCTATCACAAACTTATACCTTTGCAAAGTTCATTTTTTCAAGTTCCGTATGCGCAATATCGCGTCTGTCATTTTTAGATCCTTTCTGCAAGGGCTGCTTATATTAAGTCCTATCGCTATTACGGCTTATGTTATCTATACCGTTTTTTATAGCGTAGACAGCCTCATACCGTGGGTGCCGCGCGGTTTAGGATTTATTATTATCGTTACCTGTGTCACCTTTATTGGCTACATGGGTACACGGTTTTTTGTGGGCAGGATGTTGTTCGATTCATTCGATTATCTTTTGCAGCACATTCCCGGCATCCGTTATTTATATTCTTCCATTAAAGATGTTATGGATTCTTTTGTGGGCGATAAAAAACGGTTTAATAAACCGGTTTGGGTTTGTACAAACTTTCATCCGGAAGTATGGCGCATCGGTTTTATGACCCAGAAAGAATTAGCGCATTTAGGCATGGCAGGCAAAGCCGCTGTTTATTTGCCGCATTCTTATGCCATCTCCGGCTATGTCATTATTGTTGAGGAAAAAAACATTAAACCTGTAACAAAAATGAATGCCGCTGAAGCCATGAAATTTGCAGTAAGCGGCGGTGTAGCCGGTGGCGATGAAGAAAAACTTTCTGAAAGAAAGCTTTGGAATTCGCATCCTCATAATCCTCAACCTCATGCATAAAATAAATTTCGGCTCCGGGCCGGCAGCGCTGCCACAAACGGTTTTGCAGGAAGCTTCCGATTCAGTCAGAGAATATCAAAACAGTGGCTTATCCATTTTAGAAATTCCACACAGAGGCAAATTGTTTGATGCCATTCTGGAAGAAAGCAAATCGCTGGTGAATGAACTTTGTGAGCTGAATGATGAATACGAAATCTTGTGGCTGCAAGGAGGCAGATTGCAATTTGCCATGATCCCGATGAACTTCCTGAATGAGAATGAGACCGCAGCTTATATAGACAGCGGACATTGGGCCGCTGAAGCGACCGACTATGCAAAGCAATATGGAAATATTGATATTATTGCTTCTTCAAAAAATGATAATTATAATCATTTACCTGAGTTGCCTTCCAATATTTCTAATAAGTACGCGTATCTCTATCTTACTACCAACAACACAATTTATGGTACACAATGGCAATCTTTTCCTGATACCGATGTTCCATTGATCGCCGATATGAGCAGCGATATTCTCAGCGGAGAAAGAAACTATAAAAACTTTTCACTTTTTTACGCGGTAGCACAAAAAAATATTGGACCCGCAGGCGTAACATTCATAGGTGTTCGAAAAGATTTTTTAAATAAAATTATTCGTAAAAACGCTCCCATTTTGGATTATCGCCAGCAAGCTTTTCATAATTCCGTTTTAAACACACCACCTGTATTTGCTATATATACATCTTTGCTTATGCTAAGATGGATAAAACAAACCGGTATGAAAACCATTACCGAAAATAACCGCATAAAAGCCCAATTGCTCTATGAGGAAATTGACCGGAACAATTTATTCAGCGGAACTGTAACACAGGAATCTCACCGTTCGCAGATGAATGTGTGTTTTGCAACGAAGACAAAAGAAATGGAGTCTGCTTTTTTGCAATTGTGTAAAGAATATCAGATTACCGGTATTGCAGGACACAGATCGGTAGGTGGTTTCCGGGCATCGCTTTATAATGCTGTTTCTATAGCAGATGTTGAAAAATTAGTATCATTGATGCGCGATTTTGAAAAATCTTATAATGATTGATACGAGTTATTATAAAGCATAAACACTGTAATTATTAATTCCTGAATAAAATAAATCATGGCAAAAATTATCCCTTTTAAAGGATTAAGACCGAAAAACAGTATTGCTCCGCAGTTGGCTACGTTGCCTTATGATGTGGTGAGCGTAGAGGAAGCAAGGCAGTATAAAAAAGATCCGTATCATTTTTATCATGTTACCCGTTCGGAGATCGATCTTCCCGAAAATGTAGATGTGCACAGCACGCAGGTATATGAAAAAGCCAAAGAAAATCTGGATGAGCTTGTGAACCAGAAAATTATGTTTCAGGACAAAGAGCCTTGTTATTACATCTATGAGCTGGTGATGAATGGTCGCTCGCAAACAGGCTTGGTGTGCGCTTCTTCCTGCGATGATTATTTTAATGGTGTTATAAAAAAACATGAATTTACCCGTCCGGAAAAAGAACTGGATCGCATCAACCATATCAAATTCACGCATGCACAAACCGGTATTGTTTTTCTTGCATACAATGATCAGGAAGATGTACAAACTATCATTGAAGACTGGAAAAAATCGCACAAGGCTACTTACGATTTTGTATCAGAAGACGGTATTCGTCATATCTTTTGGGTAATGGACGACTATGCAAAAGTGTCGCGCATCACCAATTTGTTTGACACGGAAGTGCCTGCGACATATATTGCCGATGGTCACCACCGCGCGGCATCTGCCGGTAAAGTATGTATGGAAATGCGTGAAGCCGGCATGTCCATCACCGGTGATGAATCGTTTAATTATTTTATTACCGCCATTTTTCCTGAAAGCCAGTTGAAAATTATGGATTATAACCGCGTCGTAAAAGATTTGAACGGATTGAGTAAAGTGAAATTTGTAGAAGCGTTGCAAAAAGATTTTACAGTGGAAAAGCTTGGAACTGGGTCATTAAAACCTGAAAAATCTCATGAGTTTGGGATGTACCTGGATGGCGAATGGTATAAACTCACAGCCAAAGAAGGAAGTTTCAATCACGATCCTGTTGGCGTGCTGGATGTATCTATTTTACAAAATAATGTACTTTCTAAAATATTGGATATTCACGATCCCCGCACCAACAAACGTGTAGATTTTGTGGGCGGCATTCGGGGAATGAAAGCTTTGGAACAGCGTGTAGATAACGGTGAAATGGCAGCTGCGTTTTCTTGTTATCCTGTAAGCATTCAACAGCTTTTTGCCATAGCCGACAGCGGAAATGTGATGCCACCCAAAAGTACCTGGTTTGAGCCTAAGACAAGAGACGGGCTGGTGGTATACCTGATTTGATGAAACAAATATTTGATGAATTAAAATCTGGTAAGCGTTTGTCTTATCAGGTTTTTTTTTGGGGGATACAGCTTTACATTTTTATCAAAAACATAAACTTCCCACTTCTGCTTTTTCCTTAGCTTCGCACCCGTAAATAAATAAAGCTCAGAAGAATGTCAGCTCAAAAAATAACCATGGGTGCAGGTGGAAAATTGCAGGTACCCGATCATTGTATTATCCCTTTTATAGAAGGTGATGGCATAGGCCCGGATGTATGGAAAGCCAGCAAAATTGTTTTAGATGCGGCAGTGGAATATTGTTATAAAGAAGAACGGAAAATTGAATGGCTTGAAATACTGGCCGGAGAAAAAGCCTTTAAGCAAACCGGCGAATGGCTGCCAGCTGCTACTTTGGAAACTGCAAAGGAATATTTGGTTTCTATAAAAGGCCCGTTGACTACCCCCGTTGGTGGTGGTATTCGTTCTTTGAATGTAGCGTTACGACAAGAGTTGGATTTATATGTTTGTCTTCGTCCCATTCATTGGTTCCAAGGTGTACCTTCGCCAGTAAAACATCCTGAAAATGTGGACATGGTTATCTTCCGTGAAAACACTGAAGATATTTATGCGGGTATTGAGTTTAATTACGATGATCCTAAAGCGAAAAAACTGTATGAGTTTTTAAAAGAAAACGGACTTGCCGATAAAGTGCGTTTCCCGGAAACCACTTCCTATGGCATCAAACCAGTTTCCAAACAAGGTTCTGACAGACTGATCCGTGCAGCTATACAATATGCTATTGAGAAAAAACTCCCTTCTGTTACACTGGTGCATAAAGGAAATATCATGAAATTTACCGAAGGCGGTTTTAAAAATTGGGGTTATGAACTGGCAGAAAAAGAATTTGCAGAGCAGGTATATACCTGGGAGCAATGGGAAAGGACGAAAAAAGAAAAAGACGAAGCCGTTGCGAATAGTGAAATGAAACACGCGAGTGCTATGGGAAAAATAATTATCAAAGATGTGATCGCGGATAACTTTTTACAGCAAATATTATTAGCGCCCAAAGATTATTCAGTGGTGGCCACGCTCAATCTGAACGGAGATTATATCTCTGATGCATTAGCTGCCGCAGTGGGAGGAATTGGCATCGCACCTGGCGCAAATATCAATTATATGACCGGACACGCTGTATTTGAAGCTACACATGGAACCGCACCGAAATTTGCCAATACGGATACCATGAATCCTTCTTCGCTTTTGCTGAGCGGCGTAATGATGTTGCAATATATGGGCTGGAACCGTGCCGCAGATTGCATTCTGGATGCTTTGAAAACGACGATTAAACGCAAACGTGTTACTATAGATTTTTATAACCTTATGCACGATGCCACTTTATTAAAGACCAGTGAATTTGCACAGGAAATTATCAAAAACATGATGGATACACCACACAGCGGTAAAGCGGATTAATGACATGAACCTCGCTTCCTGCATAGATCATACAATATTAAAACCCACCACTGCCTTGGCAGATGTGGATCAGCTTTGCACAGAAGCCTTGCAATATGAGTTTGCGGCCGTTTGTGTGCCTCCGTATTATGTAACAGAAGCCAAAAAAAAATTACAGGGAAGCAGGGTAAAAACCGCTACGGTTATCGGATTTCCATTCGGGTATTCCTGCACAGGTGCTAAACTGGCCGAGATAGAAGATGCTATCGTCAACGGCGCAGATGAATTGGACATGGTCATCAATATTGCCGCTGTGAAAAACGGAGACTGGAGTTATGTAAAACGCGAAGTGAGCAGGACAGTACAGAAAATTCACACAAACGGAAAGACGATGAAACTGATAGCAGAAAGCGGCATCCTGACTGATGCAGCGCTTTTGAAATGCTGTGAGATCGTAGCCGAAAACAATGTGGATTTTATAAAAACCTCTACCGGCTACGCAGAAACGGGCGCTACTTTGTATGCGGTAAAATTGATGCGTGAAAATCTTCCTTCCGAAATTTTTATAAAAGCCTCGGGCGGTATTCGTAATTTTAAGTTTGCAAAAGAACTGATAGATGCAGGAGCCGACAGATTAGGATGTTCTGCAAGCGTGGCAATCGTAAACGAACAAAATCATTCATGAAAGCCTGACTCTTATGAAAAAACATTACTGCCTTTTACTACTTACAATCCTGACACTTTTTTTTAGTCGTTCTGCCTATGCGCAAGACGAAAATGAAAATATTACCGGACAGGATACAGCCAGCAGCGTTACCGTTCACGCAGATCCTCGGGTAGATATCTTACTTGCTTCCGATGTAAAAATCAAAAAAAATTATATTCCCAAAGGCGCAAAAGTCATTCGCTCGGCAAAAGGATTCAGAGTACAGATTTATAACGGCAGCGATAAAAATATGGCGATAAAAAAGAAGGTGGATTTTATGCGAAGATTTCCTTCTGTGAAAACCTACATGACTTATACGCAGCCTGTATTTCGCATCAAAGTAGGCGATTTTGAAACCCGAAAAGATGCGCAGATTTTTATGTCACAGATCAGTGGATTTTATTCTCCGGTGATGATTGTACCAGATTATATCGTTATCAATACCTTTCATAAGTAATGAAGATTGAAGAAATAAACCAAAAGACGGAAGCTTATTTTCCTGAAATACAAGCCATTCGTCATCACATCCATGCACATCCGGAGCTCTCTTTTCAGGAATATGAGACTGCGAAATTTATCGCTTCAAAGCTCGCGGAGTATGGTATAGAACATCAGACAGGCGTTGCGGGAACAGGAATCATAGCCCTGATAAGAGGAAAAAATCCGCAATCCAAATGCATCGCGCTGCGTGCAGATATGGATGCACTACCCATTGAAGAAGCCAATGACGTAAGTTACAAATCACAAAACAAAAGCGTGATGCACGCTTGCGGACATGATGTGCACAGCACTTGCCTGCTGGGAGCTGCAAAAATATTGCAGGAATATAAAGAAGAATTTGAAGGAACGATAAAACTCATTTTTCAGCCGGGTGAAGAAAAACACCCTGGTGGTGCAAGCCTGATGATTGCCGCCGGCGCTATGCAAAACCCCGAGCCGCAAGCCATTTTTGCATTACATGTTTATCCGCATTTGCCTTATGGGAAAGTGGGATTCAGAGCAGGACAATATATGGCAAGCGCTGATGAAATTTACATAACTATAGAAGGGAAGGGTGGACATGCCGCGCTTCCGCACCAAACGGTGGATCCGATAGCCATCACCGCGCAAGTGATTACCGCGCTGCAACAAGTTATTTCCAGAAAAGCGAATCCATTGATTCCCTCGGTGCTTACGTTTGGAAAAATAGCTGGTGGCTTTGCTACGAATGTGATTCCTGATAAAGTAGAATTGTTGGGTACGTTCCGCACAATGGATGAAAAATGGCGATATGAGGCCCATCGATGGATTGAAGATATTACACACGAAATCTGTAATTCCTATGGCGCCAAGGCAACTGTGGAAATTCCGAAAGGATATCCTTCTTTATATAATGATCCGCCTCTTACCCAAAAAGCTGAAGCATGGGCAAAGCAATATATGGGCGATGAAAATGTGAAGACCCTGGATCTGAGAATGGCTGCTGAAGATTTCAGTTTCTATGCGCAGCAGGTTCCGGCATGTTTTTTCCGCATCGGCACCAGCCACAACAATGAAAAATATACAGCTCCGGTACACAATGCGCATTTCGATATTGATGAAAACGCTTTGAAAACCGGCGTCGGAATGTTTACATGGATTGCTTTAAATGCACTGCAATAAAGCCCTTATTTTTTGTGTAATTCCACAAACTCCAGAAATTCATTTACAAACTTGTCTATGTTTTTTTGCATAGTTTCATTCAGCGCTTTTCCTTCCATATCGATGGACTTTTCCAATTCCGGAACAAGTAATTTATAAGGCATGGGATGTGCCTGTATCGCGAGGATAAGCAACTGTAAAAGATTGGAAGCATTGACGCCGCCCATTTTCCCTGCCGAAGCACACACACAGCCGATTGGTTTTTTAGCCCATTCAAATGTGAAATAATCCACCGCGTTTTTCAATGCGCCGCTGTAGCTGTTGTTGTATTCCGGTGTAATGAATACGATGCCGTCCGCATTTTTCAAAAGCCCACTGATGCGCATCACATTTTCCGGCGGGGTGCCTTTCATATCCTTGAGCCGCTCGGTCATTACAGGAAGTTCGTATTGTTTTTCCTTCAGATCTATTAAAGTAACATTAACTTTCCCTGATTCTTTGAAAGCATTTTCTACTGCTCTTGCCGCGCGAATGCTTTGTCGCCCTTCTCTCACACAGCCATATAGTAAAGTGATATTTTGCATAATTTATTGTATTTTGTAAGAAGCATAACGCTGTTCGTAAAGCTAAACATTATTCCCAATCTGCTGTGATTTAAGAAAAATCCATTTTCGAAAAACAATTATAAAAACATCGAGATGAAAAAAGCCAACCGATTTTTTATTCCGTTCATACTTGCTCTTTTATTAAATGCCTGCGACAATGGCTGGGACAGCGAAAGCCAGCAACTATTTTACAAAAGCTGCATGGAAGACGCTAAAGAACGAGGCTTGGATGCTGCAAAATCCCGATCCGTATGCAATTGCAGACTGGAAACCGCGCAGAAAAAATATCCTACACTTTCGGATGCTATGGAAAATGTAGAGAAAATGATGAACGATGAAGATTTGAAAAAATGTGAGTGATTAATTAAACCATCTTCCGCAACAATACGCTCGCTCTGTAACGGTCTTCATGATAGTTTTCATAAAGCGTGTCCAGTGTTTTTAAAATTTGTGCGGCGCCAAGCTCATCACACCATTGCAGCAAACCTTTGGGATAATTTACACCTTTGGTCATAGCAAGATCAAGATCTTCCCGTGAGGCAATATTAAGATACAAAGCGTCTACAGCTTCGTTGATGAGCATAGCAACTATACGTTCCACAATTTTTTTTCCTAAAATTTCATCTTTAGCAGGTGATTCCTTAACGGCATTTTCGGCATAATCATAAAATCCCTTTCCGGTTTTTCTTCCCAGCCATCCGGCTTCAAGCAAGCGTTTTTGAGAAAAAGACGGTTTATATCGCGGATCGTAAAAGAAAGATTGAAACACCGTTTCTGTTACTACATAATTTACATCATGACCAATGTAATCCATCAACGTAAAAGGTCCCATCCTGAAGCCGCCAATCTCTGTCATTGCCCAGTCAATAGTCGCTTTGTCGGCGATGCTTTCTTCATAAATCCGCAATGCTTCGCCGTAAAACGGACGAGCCACACGGTTTACGATAAAACCCGGAGTATCTTTTGTTTTTACAGGTGTTTTTTTCCAATTAATCATTAATTGTTTCATTTCATCTGCCAGTTCAGGTTTTGTTTGTATAGCAGGAATAATTTCTACCAAAGCCATAAGAGGCGCAGGGTTGAAGAAGTGCAATCCGATAACACGCTCCGGTTTTTTACAAGCTGCTGCTATAGACGTAACGGAAAGCGATGAAGTATTGGTAGCAAGAACACACTCATCTTTCACAATGGCTTCTACCGATTCAAAAACTGATTTTTTTATTTCTATCTTTTCAATGATCGCTTCAATGATTAAGTCACAATCAACAAATTCTTTAAGGTCATGTGCGTACGAAAAACGATCAAGGATGACGGCGGCATTTTCTATTTTTCCTTTATCCTGTAGTTTTTGTAAAGTCTTTTCAAGGTTGCTTTTTGCTTTGAGTAAAGCAGTTTCATTGGTATCATAAAGTATTACTTGATGCCCGGCAGTAGCTGCTACTTGTGCAATACCTGATCCCATAGCTCCGGAACCAATTACGCCAACTGTATTGATCTTTTTTGTCATGCTTCTCTTATATAGAGCGCAAAGGTAAAAATTGAAAAGAGAACAGGTGTTTCTCAAAAAAAATAAAGCAGACGTTTTGCCTGCTTTATTCTGGATTGCTATAAAAAGAAATCATAGATCTTTTGTTTCTACAATCAGCTTTACGGTTTGTGCTTCGCTTTCAGTAGTGAGATTGATGAAGTAAGTGCCGGAAGGCAAATTAAGATCGCTGAGTGTGATTAACGACTTTCCGGTTAATGAAACGGTTTGTTTTCTGTACAGCTTGCCATCTGCTGCAATAATTGCCAGTTCCACTTTTTTATCTTTGAAAAGATCGGACTGTATATTGACGCGCTTACCATCGTTGGGATTAGGATATACGACTGTGGCAAATTCTGAAACATTATTTATTCTTACAAAACGAATAGGAGCCGTCGTTTTTTCACCGTTTATATCCAGTTCGGTAAGTCGGTAATAAATAATGCCTGTACCAGGATGTTCATCGAGAAGATTATATGTTCTTCTTTCATTCGAGTTAGGGCTTAAAGGATTTTTGTTAGCTACCCAAATCCATTGTGCCGCATCGGTGCTTTTTTCAATAACGTAACTTTTTACATTCGCTTCCAGGTCTGTAATCCATTGGAGCAGCACTGTATTGTCTTTTTGCAAAATCGCATCGAAAGAAACAAGTTTAATAGGCGTGGGAATGATGCCACCATTGAAAACATGAATGTTTGTAATGCTCCATTTTCCCTGCGCATCTTTGGTTCTTACAAATAACTCATGTGCGCCGCTTACTACGTACGTGAGATCCACATTAAAACTGATGTTGCTGATATCCATCGCCGGTGTAATGGTAACAGGCGTTCCATTGCCAAAGCCTGGATCTGTGTCTAGGAAATATTCAACATTTGTGATATTGCTGATGGTATTAGGATTCGGTAAAAGTGTCTGTATTTTAGCAAACATCAATCTGTTGCTGATACTCCATTTTTGCGAAGAATCTTTGGTGCGCACAAACAATGTGTGAACGCCATTGGATAATGCAGAAACATCTGCGTTAAAACTTGCATTTAAAAAATTAGCGGAACCCGTAAGAGTAGGGATAGATGTTCCATTTCCGAATCCGGGATCATTATCATAAAAATATTCTGCCTGCACAATGTTGGAGATCGTATCAGGATTGGGTAATGGCAATTGTATTTTCGCAAAGGAATACGCATTGGTCATGCTCCACTTGCCTGTAGTATCTCTGGAACGGATGTGAAGAATATGAAGCCCATAACTTAAAGAAGAAACATCTGCATTGACAACAAAACCATTAAGATTTGCTGCGCTTGTAACAGGGATATCTGTACCGCTTCCGAAACCTGGATCAGCGTCATAAAAATATTCCATCTTATTGATGTTAGTTATGGTATTCGGATTGCCCGACATCGGCTGTACTTTAGCAAAAACGTAGGCGTTGCTCATACTCCATTTTCCGTTTACATCTCTTGCACGGATGTATAATGTGTGCATTCCATAGCTAACAGTACTCACATCGGCATTGAAAATAAAGTTGGTAAGATTGATAGCGGGTGAAGCTACAGGAATGTCTGTGCCGCTTCCAAAACCAGGATCAGTATCATAAAAATATTCCAACTTATCAATGTTGCCCACCGTATTGGTATTGGGAAGCGGCGCCTGAACCTTGGCTATGAATGCATCGTAGCTCATGCTCCATTTTCCGTTGGCATCTTTGGTGCGGATAAACAGCGTGTGCATACCATAAGCAAGACTGGCTACATTGGCGTTTACCGCCAAAGAAACAAGATTCTGAGATGGCGTAGCGACAGGTATTGCAGTTCCGTTTCCATATCCGGGGTCGTTATCAAAAAAATATTCTCCCGTAATGATGTTCACTTGTGCATTTACATCAGCGGTTATCAGCAAGATTGTTATTACAGTTATTATGCTTTGAAAAATTTGTTTCATTTTTAATGGATTTTAAAAAGTGGCGAACAAAATTTTTCTTAGTCGTTACTGCGGGTGCTTATAGTTACCGACAATGTGCTGGTAGAAGTAGTGGCCGGCGCGGTTAATGAATAGATTGTTGGCACAGGAGGAATACCGCTTAGTTTATAAGGATCCGGTCCTCCGAAAACTCCTACATCAATACCTCCAAATCCTGTTCCGGCACCGGGTCCGGCAGTGGCAAGTGTGTATCTTGTTTCTGTAAGACTTGTAGAATAGTTGCTGAAAAGAGCAGTAGTGCTTATATTTTGCTGGTTGCTGTTGGTAGTTCCGAAAATGGTATTGTTGGCGATATTATTGAAGTACACACAGTTATTCGCCGTGAAAGCGCTGTTAATAGCGATGTTGTTATCAATCTGGAAATTATAGGCATTAAGACCCACTCCGGAAGTGCCGTCAAACACATTGTTTTGTACTACGCCTGACATACCTACTGGCAAACTTAAACCACAATAGTAGCCTATGAAAATATTATTCTGCACATTGATATTGGAAATGGTGTAACCACCGGTAGCGCTGAAGGAATATGGAGCAATACCACTGGAGTTACTCGCTCCTACAAAAACATTTTGTCTGATGTCAATATTACTGAGCGATGCGTAGCCGGGAGTCTGATAGTTGCTTATCAAAAGTTGGTTACTCCAGAAAATATTTCTTTTGATGGTAATGTTACTTGTCGCTATTATCAGCGAATTGGATATGTACACCCCCATCACAGTAGATCCTGCACTGCCCGGATTAAATGTGAGTGAAGTAATCTTGCTGTTATCCATATTGGCTTGTAGTCCTGCATTGTTGGTGATGAATTGTGTGTTCGTCGTAAAATAGCCGTTACCGATTATTGTCAGCGCTTTTGTGAGCGTTCCGCCGCTGTAGGTAGTGGCAGAAGGTTCTACATATAAAGTGTCGCCCGACATTACAGAACTGCTGCTAAGAGCCGTTGACAAATCACTGAAATTGGCATTCACTCCCGGCATATTATTTACCCGCCATTTCGTAGCATTTGCTGAAAAGGTAAATAACGCCATAACACTCATAAGTAAAATTGTCTTTTTCATACAGTTATTTTTAAAAAATAAAAGTAGAAGTTGGCTTCCTGCACAACCATACCCATATTCACGGATTTTTTTATCCGTGCTGATACGGATAAACACTCAACAAACAGTTCTGCTACAATTTTGTAATTTTCCGCCCTTATGGCACAAAGAAAACCTGTTTATTACGGAGAATATCTTCAGTTAGATAAAATACTCAACGCGCAAGAGCCCGAGAGCATGAAAGAAGGCATCACGGCCAATGATGAAATGCTTTTTATCATTATTCATCAAACTTATGAGTTGTGGTTCAAGCAAATATTGCATGAGCTCACGCTTGTACGCGAAGTATTTAAAAAGCCGAATATGCCCAACAATTCGCCGGATATTTACAACTGTTTGCACCGGTTAAAAAGAGTATCAAGCATTCTGGAAATAGCTGTGAGCCAAATGGGCATTATGGAAACTATGACTCCGCTTGACTTTCTCGATTTCAGGGATTTGCTGCGCCCGGCGTCCGGTTTTCAAAGCATTCAGTTTAAGATTATGGAAGCAATGCTGGGACTGGAGTTTACACAAAGACATGGGCAGGGCTATTATCTTTCCCAGCTGAAACCTGAAGATGTGCAAAAGGTAAAAGATGCCGAAAAAGAAGAACCATTGCTTTCTTTGGTTAATAAATGGCTGCAACGTATGCCTTATATAACGGATGTAGTTTATTGGGAAAACGCTTCTTCCTTTTGGGGAAAATACAGAGCCGCTTATGCATCCAGCCTTTCCGAAATGGAAAAAGGCAACCTCCAAACTTTTGATAAGCTTTTTATAACAGACGATGGAGGAGACAACAGAAAGCTTAGTTTACAGGCCAATAGAAATGCATTGTTTATTATGCTTTACCGCGATTATCCCTTGCTGCATCTTCCTTATGAATTTTTAAATACACTGCTGGAAATTGATGAGTTTTTATCGTTGTGGCGTTACAGGCACATCCACATGGTGCAGCGTACCATAGGAAAACGCGTAGGTACGGGTGGTAGCACCGGTGCCGAATATTTAAGAGGCGCAGCAGACAGTCACTACATTTTTAAAGAATTTTCTGAGCTCACTTCTTTTCTTTTGCCAAGAAATTTATTACCGCAATTACCTTCCCAGTTGGTACAGGATCTAAGTTTTACAAAGTAGGATGTCTTTAGCGATAGAAATAAAAAACCTGAAAAAGCAATATAAAGATTCCTGGAGTCCGGCTTTGGATGGCTTAAACCTGGACGTGAAAAAAAACAGCGTTACCGGATTGCTGGGACCCAATGGCGCCGGAAAAACTACATGCATTAATATTATTTGTGGACTCGTAAAAGCGGATGACGGAACTGCCAGAGTATTTGATAAAAACTGTTTTGGCGCTAAGGAGGAAATCCGGAAAAAAATTGGCGTAGTGCCGCAGCAAATAGCGCTGTTTGGCAACCTTACCGCCTGGGAAAATTATAATTACATCGGCAGTTTGTATAATCTTTCAAAAGCCCTGATTCATGAAAGAGCAAACTATCTTTTAGAACGGTTAGGATTATTTAAACATGCGGATAAACGCATCGGAAGATATAGTGGCGGTATGAAGCGCCGTGCCAATATTATCGCTTCTTTATTGCACGATCCTGAGCTGGTAATACTGGACGAGCCGACCGCAGGAGTAGATGTGCAATCGCGCGCGCTCATTCATGATTTTTTGCAGGAATATCATCAGAGAAATAAAACCATTCTTTATACTTCCCACCATCTGGATGAAGCCGAAGAATTGTGTGAACAGGTGGTGATTATAGATGAAGGGAAATATATTCTCAGCGGCTCGCCCAAAGAACTGATAGCAACTACGCCCGGCACCCGAAAACTGGAAGATGTATTTCTTCATTACACAGGACATTCCGTAAGAGACTGATAAAATATAAATGAGAAAGATTGCAGCCACGATATTAAAAGAATGGATTCTCCTGAAAAGAGATCTGGGAGGCATCGCCTTACTCTTCCTGATGCCGGTCATGATGATCATTGTAATGGCGCTCATACAGGACGCTCCGTTCAAAGACTATCAGGAGTTAAAGTTTGATCTGCTCATGGTAAATAACGACAAAGGGAAACTGGCGCATGAAATTATTGAGGGCTTTATAAAAAGTAAAAATTTCAATGTTATTGAAAACATAGACGGGAAGCAGCTTACAGACGAAAGTCTGAAAAAATATTTACAAAAAGGAACATATCATGTAGGCATTATCATCCCTGCAGGTGCTACCGCGGAAGTGGTAAATGCTGCTAATCTCATCTCCAATGATCTTTCCAAAAAACTGGGGTTAGGCGGCACATTGCCGGCGCGCGAAAGCCGGAGCACGACGTATGTGAGAGTCCTGTTCGATCCTGTTTCCAAACCTACATTTCGTTCATCTATCACGTTTGCTATTGATAAATTCGTCACCTATTCCTGTAGTAATATGTTGTTGCAGCGGCTTTCCAAAATGGCTGCCACAGTCGAAGATGATAAAAATGAGGCAACCAGTGATTTTGAAAAAGTATTTAAAGGAATCGGCGTAAAAGAAGAAATGGTCTTTGAAGATAAGAATGATAAAAAACTGATCAACTCCACACAGCATAATGTGCCTTCCTGGGCTATATTCGGTATGTTTTTCATTGTCATTCCCATTGCAGGACACATGATACGCGAGCGGGAAGACGGCAGCGCCACAAGAGTAGCGCTAATCCCTTACAGTTGGTTGATGGTATCACTCGGTCAGATCATTTTTTATACGCTTGTTTGCGCCGTGCAATTTTGGTGCATGATGGCCATTGGTTTGTGGTTTTTACCTTTATTAGGATTATCGAAACTGTATTTAGGATTAAATGTATTTTCACTTATTCCCATTTCATTAAGCATTGCTTTTACAGCTACAGCCTACGGATATTTTATAGGTTCCGTATTCAAGACCATTAATCAGGCATTACCGTTAGGCGCTGTTTCGGTAGTGATCTTATCTGCATTGGGTGGTCTGTGGGTGCCTGTAGAGCTGTTGCCGGAAGTGATGAAAAAAGTTGCCAGATTTTCCCCGTTAAATTGGGGGCTGGATGCGGTCAATACGATTACTTTACGCAAAGGAAACTTGCTCGAAGTACTTCCGGATTTATTGATATTACTTTCCTTTGGATTGTTACTTTGGATAGCCAGTATGTTCTTCAACCAATCCCGAAAAATATCAGTGCAATAAAAAAAACGCCCTGTGTAAAGAGCGTTTTTAAAATATGGATATTACCTATTATTTTTTATCTGTTGTCGCGCCTTCTTTCTTTTTTGTAGCTATATATTTTTTGTATTGGTCGGCAGATAGCACTGTCTGTAAACGCTTGTCCATATCTTGCTGAAAGCGTTTTTGATCGGCTTCAGGAGCATTTTTATGCTGTGCATTCCGTATATTGATTTGCATAACAACACTTTTTTGCTCATCGTTGAGGTTTAATTCTTTGGCCATTTTTTCCGTTTGCATTAAAGCTTCTCTTTTGTATTCATTGCTTTCACGGTCAGTTTGCGCATTCGCGGTAAACGTACAGAAACTTAACAATGTGGCGGCAACAATTAGCGTTTTTTTCATTTTTATAAAAATTTATTACTTGCTAATGTAAACAAAATGCTTTTTTAAAAATCATAATTTTTATAGGCAGATACTACTTGGTAAGAATAAAAGTGAGATTGGCTGTGAACTTGCTCATGTCCAGAACATTCAGTTTCATGGAATGCCGTTCGGCAAAATTTTCCAACATTGATTTTTTCAGATAATGCAGCTCGTTTTCTGTTTTATTAAATCTTAAAAGTTTGGTGCTCCAGAATTCCGTCATTTTTGTTCCTTTTATACGCTCGTTCAATTCCGCTATTCCGTCTCTGATAATGAGTATGCCTCCATTATTCAGCGCGTTGTAGCATTTCTCTAAAACCAATTCCTGCTGCTCCGGTAAAAGATAATGCAGCACATCATTTATCAGAATACCGTCACAGGGATTAAGCTCATATTGTGTAATGTCGGCATGATAAAACTGAATCGCTTCTGTTTTAAACATATTATGCGCCGCGATTTCAATTTTTTCCTCATCATAGTCCAGGCCTATAAAAAGTCTGCCCGGCGCCGCCAAGTGAAGCATATACGAAAGGAAACCGTAGCCACAGCCTAAATCATAAAATCTTCCTTCACGCGGCAGCAATTCGTGAAAGGTTTCATAGTTATTTTCCAGCTTAGTTTTTATACGGCAATACCATTCCAGCTCAGGTCCTTTGTATGTATAGCTTCGCAGAAGTTGTTCTCTGAAGTAAGAGGGCGTTTCATTGCGCTGTTTTATCTTATTATATTCTGTGCGAAACCATTTATTGACCGCTTTTGTTTTTTCAGTATAAGTAGCGCCGAAATCGTTATTATTATAGGCAATTGGCGGATAATAATAAATAGAGCAAGTGCCGTCTTTGAGCAGCCAGTCGCCTTTTTGCATCGTGTACTGGATGCCATGTAAAATGAGTGGAACAATATCTAATTTCAATTGTTCTGAAATATAGAACGCGCCTTTGTGAAACCGTTTTATAGAATCATCATACGATCTTCTTCCTTCGGGAAAGACGATAATGGAATAACCTTCATTCACTATTTTTCTCAGCCGCTCTATGGAATCTTCTGCGCCATCCGCTACGGGATAATATTCCGCCATCCGTACTACTGCTCCGAAAACCGGCGACCGCCACGTCCATTTATTGGTAAGCAGGATCATTTTAGGATGCAGCATCGTTGTGCATAAAATATCCAGAAATGAACCATGATTGGCTATGTAAATTTTGGGCTTGGAAAAATCATTTTCTTTCCGGTTGATTTCCCCTACCCGCAGATTGCGCATGATGTGCATAAGGCTCCAGGTATAAGCGCTCAGGAATTTATGAAAAAGATATTTGCTTTTTGCCTTGCCAAAAGGAGAGAGCTTGACAAGAATAAATCCTGCAAGAGTAAGTACCAACGAGCCGAAAACAAAATAGGAAAAGGAAAACACGGACTTTGCAAAACTCCATAACGTAAAAGGCAGCAACTTTTTATCTGCGCGGCGCTGTATAAACCAGTTGAATAAAAATGGTTGTAACGTTTGCGATATGAACAATACACACAAAAGTCCGGTGACTGAAATAAAGGCAATGGATTTTAATGCCGGATGTTTTGCCAATAATAAAACACCCAGCCCTATGATAACTGTAACGACGGAAATATATACGGCCGTTCGTGTTTGGCTGAGTTTATTGCTTCCGTTTTTATATTTCTCCACCAATCCGTCCATTGTAAAAATGGCAAAGTCATCGCCCAAGCCAAAGATCAGGGAAGATATAATGATGTTTACAATGTTGAATTGTAAACCCAGCAATGCCATCAATCCCAATATCCAGATCCAAGAAATGATCATGGGCAAAAATGAAATAATAGCCAGTTCAAAACGACCATAGCCTATAAGCAGTGCGAAGAAAACAATGCAGGAAGAATAAATGGCGATTTTGTTGAAATCCGTTTTGAGAATATCGATCAATTGAGTCGCTCCTTGTTGTCGGTCGGTAACCAGCACATCCTCATTTCCTTCAAATGCTTTAAACAATTTAGATCTCGCTTGCCCCTTCACACGCACAGAGGCGATTGCATAATGCTGATGGTCATTGGCAGCAAACCCTGTTGGATAAAAGGAACGCAGCAAAGCTGTTTCTTCACCATCGAATTGTTTAAAATCTTTTTGTAACATTTCACTGAAACCCGCGAAAGCATTGATATTAAAACCTGCCTTCGGTGCGGATTTGCCAAGTGTTACGCGTACCTTTTCTTTTCTTTCCTCCGTCCAGAAAGAATTCCATTGGTCTATACGTTTTTGCTGTTCATTAATGGAAGGAATTAATAAAGCAGGATTGGAAATGCCGCGGATGTTATTTAGCGAAACTACCTCATTTAGTTTGTCAGAAGCTTTTTCCAAACGTTGTAAAGCCTGCTCCTCGGTTGCACCCTTTGCCATGATGTAAACTGCGCTTAGTGCGGAAGCGTTGGATTTGCTTATATCATCCTGAGCTTTTTTCAGCTGTGGCGAAAGGTAATTAAGGTGCATTAAATCGCTATCGAAAGAAACATCCTTGGCAAAGTAAAACAACACCGGCGTGAGCAAAATGATTGCCAAAAGCAAACCTTTGTTTTTTTCAGGTTGCCATTTTCCAAGCTTATCAAAAATAGTTTCTGTTTGTTGGTGATGGTCTATGCCAAGCGGAAAATGCGGTAAGAAAATTAAGGTACATAAAGCTGCTCCTGTAAGGCTGGCTCCTGCAAATAATCCTAAATCCTGCAAAATAGGCGTGTGCACAAAACGCAGAGAAAGAAACGCGGCTATCGTTGTAAAACTTCCTATAGTAAGCGGGTGCGACATCTCGGAAACCGTGCTTCGGATGTCTTTGGCATGGCGCGCATGTGATAGGAAATGTATGGAAAAATCAATGGCAATGCCCAACACCAATGCACCGGCTCCCAGCGCGATAACAGAAATGGAACCTTGCACTAAATAAACGATAGCCATGCCCATTGCGGCGCCATAAATCACCGGCACGAATAATAACAAAGGCGTTCGCTTTCTTCTGAAAAAATAATAGGTAAGCGCTAAAAGTAAAATGATAGTAACGGAAAGTGTAACAATAGTATCGGTTCTCAACTGTGCAGCATTGCCAGCCGCCACTGCCGGCCCGCCAAAATACTGCACGAAAATGCCCGGATGCTGTTTTAGCCATTGCTCGATATCTTTATCCAGCGATGTGAAAAATTTTGCATTGGCGCCTGTCTTGGAAGCAGCATATTTTGGCTTTAAAAAAAAGCTGAGTTGTTTGCCACTGTTGCTGAATAAATAACCCTCATATACTTCATACGAAGTATCCGTTTGCAAAGCGCCCAGTTTTTTTAAAGCGAGAGAAGAAATGCCAATTGGGTCTTGCGCTATGAAATCTTTCATAACCATGCCCGCAGGCGAAAGCAGTATTTTCCGGTCTTCTTTTAACGCAGCATCAATAGCGCTATCTTGTGTAAGGCTGTCTATTTTTGGATAATCCTTTTCTGAAAGGAACAATGGCAGATTTTCTCTCACCAACGTTAGCAAAGCTTCCGTATTGCTTTCGCCCGCCGGCTGTAAGATTACGGTATCAATATAAGAAGCATATTTCGTGACAAGTAATTTATTGAATTCGTTTGCAGCGGTTATCAAGCTGTCTTCATCTGCGAAAACGCTGTCTTTAAACGACATCTGAAAGATCACCTGTTCGCCCGCTTTGGTTTTCCCGATGATGTCATTCATCGCTTTAATGGCGTTGCTGTTGGGAAGCATATCGCTTACATCCTGTTTCAGTTTTATTTGCAACGATAATAAGATCCACAATAAAAAGCTGATGATGAAAAGTGACCAACAGAGTTTTTTTCTTCTGTGCAGGTAATCGTAAATATTGGCAAACAGATCGAGCATTGTAAAAAAAAGGGTTATTCAAAATCTTTATAGAGCAGGTATTTTCTTCTTGTTTTTTTGAAAGCGTTTATAGCATCTTTCCACGAATCGCGTATTTCCGCTTCCGTTTTTCCGGAAATTATTTGCTGCCGCAGCGCTGCTGTTCCGGCCAGTTTTTCAAAAAAATTGTTGAAGAATTTTTCTTTTTCAGGGTAAGCATTGTAGGCTTTGATAAGGTAAGACAAATCAAGTTGTCCGCCCGTGGCTTGGGTCGTATTTATCCATTTACTTTTTAAAATTTCTCCAAAACATCTTTCATTTTCAAACAAAGGCTTGGTGGCGCCCAGCGTGCTTTTCGGAAGAAAAGAATAGCTGAACTCCTTTTTGAAAAGTGGATTGCCCCACTGTTCGAAAGGCTTGTCTGTACCGCGTCCTACGCTTATCGCTGTGCCTTCAAAAAAACATAAGGAAGGATAAAGATAGACGGCATTCATTTCTTTAAGATTGGGTGAAGGCGCAATGGGAAGTTTATATAATGTTGTATGATCATAGTTTTCACAGGTGATTACTTTGAGTTGTAGTTTCTCTGCATCGCTGAACCATTTTTCACCTTTCAGCATCAGGGCATATTCTCCGATGGTCATTCCGTAAACTACGGGCACAGCCTGCATTCCCACAAAGGAGCGCTGTGTTTTTTCCAAAACCGGACCATCAATATAATGTCCGTTAGGATTCGGCCGATCCAGCACGATCAGGGTTTTATTATTTTCCGCGCAGGCTTCCATTACATATTGCAGCGTAGAAATGTACGTGTAAAAACGTGCGCCTACATCCTGCAAATCGAACACAACCACATCTATATTTTGCAACTGTTCCGCTTTCAGTTTTTTATTGTTGCCATAAAGAGAAATAACTTGTAATCCTGTGGCGCTGTCAGTATCATTTTTTATATGTGCTCCGGCATCAGCAGTACCCCGGAAGCCATGTTCCGGAACAAAAATCTTAGTGACATGAACCTTGGAATGGAGGAGCGTATCTAACAAAAGCGTATTTTTTAAAGCTGAAGTTTGATTAATGACCAACGCCACTTTCTTTTTTTGCAGCAACGGCAAATACTCGGATATGCGATAAGCGCCGGGCAGAATGGATGCCTGCTGTGCTTGCAATTTTCCAAAAACTATTATCAAAAGGAGGAAAAACAATTTCAAAAACTTCATCATTGTCATTTATAAAAGTTTGGCAAAGATAATTTTGCTCCGAATTATTATGGATTATCTTGCATCTTTAATCAACTTTTCAAAAAACAAATTTTATGCAAGAAGTAAAAGCGGGGGATAAAGTTAAAGTTCATTACCATGGAAAATTAAATAATGGCAATACGTTTGACAGCTCTGAAGGTCGTGAGCCGCTGGAGTTTGAAGTGGGAAAAGGACAAGTGATCAAAGGATTTGATGATGCGATGATCGGCATGAAACCGGGGGATAAGAAAACGGTGAACATTCCTGTAGATCAGGCGTATGGCGAGCGTAACGATGGAATGATCATGGAATATCCGATCGCTGAATTTCCTGAGGATATGAAGCCTGAAGCGGGGATGCAACTGTATATGAGTGATAATCAGGGAAATAATTTTCCGGTCGTGATCACGGAAGTGAAGGAAGATTCGGTGTTGTTGGATGCAAATCATCCGCTGGCTGGTCAGAACCTGATCTTTGATATTGAACTCGTGAGCATTGGTTAAGATTTTATGTTCAAATATTTGCAGCGGCGGATGATTTTCTGCCGCTGTTTTTTTTGAAAAATTGGGTTTTCATAAAGACAATATAATGACGGATTTTAAAAAATTATTTTACCAAACTTGATCTTGAGTCAGGACATCTTTATCAAATTCAGTATAGATGTATAAGAGTTTTGAAGTTTTATGAAAAAAGAGCTTATACAAAAAGGAGAAGTTGCAGCTCTTATGGAAAATAGCAGGATTAAGTTTCACATCAGCTCATTAAAACATTGTTATCGCAATCTGCAACAAACCGATAATAAAACCTAACACACCGCCGATAATTTCCACAAAGCGGAATTCCTTGCTCATGATACCTACCAAAATTGCTTCCAGCTTATCAGATGAAAAATTTGCCACTTTCTCACTTACCATTTTTTCGATATCAATTTGATGGCTGAGGCTGTCTGCCATCTTGGTCACAAGCTGTGGCAGCATCGTATCAATTTCTTCCATCAAGCCTTCTTTCAGTTTTTGCAAAGTGCCTTCGCCAATGAACATGGAGATCACCGGCAACTTTTCCTGAAGACGTTTGTGCAGAAACTCATCAATGTGTGTTTCGATGTAAGGGTTTACATCTTTAAGCGTTTGCGGATCTTTAATGCGGGACGCAATCTCGTCAAAATGCAATAATTCGTTAGCAACAGTCGTACCCAGTTTCTGTGCAAACTGTTGTTGTCTTTTAGGAAAAATGCCATGAAAAGTAATGAACAAAAAACGCTTAGGCTCTTTGGGATGAAAAAGCATTTTAATGGCGATCCAATTGGTAAACCAACCAATAAAAGCAGATATAAAAGGAATGAAATAAATCAGCATAACGGAACAAAAATAACAAGTCAGACACAAATGATTTCACATAAAAACGGACATTCGCTTTTATATAAATCAAGCGTACTTAAAAACATTCATGTTCTTTGCAGAAATATTAATACTGGTCTAATGTTTTATCTAAAACATCCATGAGTTGATCACTCTCCGAAGGTCTGGGTGCATCAGATGTTACAATAGTTCCATCACGATCTATGATCGCGAAATGTGGCACACCATTAGCCTGATATTCATCAACAACGGCCGATTTCCCGGCAAACAGATTCAGCCCCTGCACGTCATGTTCTTTTATGGCATTTTTCCAATAAGTTTTATTTTCTTCCTTCGTGATGTACACAAAAAGCAAATCTTTTTCATTCTTATAATGTTCTTTTATTGCTTTCGCTTTTTTCATTTCTATCACACAGGGTAAGCACCAAGAAGCCCAAAACTCTATGTAAAGCACTTTGCCTTTCAGGTTTTCCAGCGCTACCGTATTTCCATTAATGTCTTCCAGCTTAAATGGGGGAGCCGGCGCACCTTTCAGCAATTTTTTCTTTCCGGCAACGAGTTTATTAAGCTTGTCATTGTATTTTCCGTCCGGAAATTTTTTGGTAATGACAGCCACTTCATTTGCAAAGGATGCCGCATCTGCATGATTGGAACGCTCAGCTAAATCATGCACCCATAAGGCATACAAAATGTTCTTGTTTTTAAAAGTATTGTCTCTGCGGGTAAGCTTCTTTTGAAAATAATATTCATCAGGGTCCGAAGGTTTTATTTTTTCCTTTGGTTGCGAATTTGCTAAATACGAATCATAATAATTTAAAAAATCAATATAATGTTTGGAGGCTAAATCGGCTTCATTTTCTATTTTCAAATTACTTAAAACCTTTTCAATATCTTCTTCAGTCACTTTGTCTTCTTCATCAACTTTGAGTTTCATGCCTGCAATTGTAGCTCTTTGCCAACGATAACTGTTTAGCTCTGCTGCGGCCTTTTCATAAGAAGGATCGAAATAATAAGCTTTAAACTGATTAGAGAAATGGTATTTTCCTGAAGCCTCTTTTTTTATTTTCGCAATGTTTTCACTTTGATTTTTTCGAGTATTCTCTGCTACATCATCCGGCACTTCCATGTAACCTTTTTCTTTGTTTTCATATTTCGAGAAGGTTTTCATCATGATAGATTGTTGCTCTGATAAAGCACTGAGAAATTGATGATCGTCATTATGCGTACCGGTAAAAGACAAAGTTTTATAGACATCATTGAAATCACATTCAAAACTCACTTCATCACCAGGAAGTAGGAAAACGGTAACAATATTATTCTTAAACCATATTTCAATCTCGGCAGGTTCCTGAAGATCAAAATGATATTCGAAAGCGCCTTTTTCAAGAGGGATTTTGAAGTAGTTTGAATTCCCGACAATATGCTCTTGATACTGAAAAGCAACTTCACCATCATCGAAATTGTCAATTTTTCCCTTTATTACACTATCGGCATTTGCATAGTAAATGCAAAAAAGAAATGTTACGGTAAGCAGAAAATGTTTACGTGGCATAGCATGGAGTTTTTGTATAGACGCGTCAAGTTACTAAAAAGTTACAGCTACATAGTACAATGTTTAAATGATGAAGATTTTTAAAAACTGGTTGTCGTTATTTTAAATTTGAATTGCATAATTAAGCCGCTTTTAAAAAAATGTAAATTGCAATAGAAAATGATTAGTTGGAGTGAAATAATTATACGATTGTCGCTGGCTTCCCTATTGGGTGCGTTTATAGGGCTTGAAAGAGAACGGAAAGACTGGACTGCCGGTCTCAGAACGCACATGATGGTTTGTGTAGGTTCATGCCTTATCATGATGGTTTCGGCATTTGGCTTTTCAGATATTTTAGGTACAGATCATGTAACGCTGGATCCTTCACGTATTGCAGCGCAGGTAATCAGCGGCATTGGCTTTTTAGGTGCGGGTACTATTTTGTTTCTTAAGAAGGGAACAATCCGAGGCTTGACGACGGCATCCGGCCTGTGGACGGTGGCCGCCATAGGTTTGGCCACCGGCGGCGGTTTATATTTTGCAGCAGGTGTTACCACGGCAATCGCGTTAATCATTCTCTGGGCATTACAGCCGCTCGAACAGATTTATTCCAGGAGATTCAAAAAAAAGATATTGAGAATTGTCGCGCATCTTAATGTGGATCATACAGATTTGCTGAAAACTTTATTAAATAATCCGGATTCAAAAATTCAGGCATTCAATCTTGAAAAAGAAAATGATGAAGTAGTATTTGAAATAAAATTTGATCATCTTGACACAGCGAAAATTACTGCGTTAATTCATTTGTTGAAGGATTATCCGGAAATTAAAGAGCTATCCTGGATACAATAAATTTTTCATTGCTTCCATTTCAGAAACATCGCAACATGAATTTTTTACGAAAACACTGGTATGATTTAGGAGGCGTTTTTTCAATCGTTGTATTGATTTACATTCTGAGAAAACACACAAGCCTGACGAATTATCAGCTTATAATGTGGGTAAGCGTTGTGACTCTTTTCTTTCATCAATTGGAAGAATACTGTATTATAGGAACGTTTCCCGGTATGCTGAATACCGTGATGTATAAAAGCCCATTGCCTGATCGTTATCCATTAAATACGAATACTGCTTTTTGCGTCAATGTTATTGTAGGATGGGTTTCTTATAACGCCGCGGCACTCCTGGCAGAAAAAGCGATTTGGTTAGGAATTGCTACTACCCTGGTTTCATTGGGGAATATCATAGCTCATACGTTACTCTTCAACATCAAAGGAAAAACTTTTTATAATGCAGGATTGCTTACAAGTTGGTTGTTGTTTGCTCCTTGCGTATATCTTGTATTTAGCATCATTCAGAAACAGCATTTAGCTACCCACACTTTCTCTGGGTGTTGTGATGAATGTGATTGGAATACTGAAAATGATTGACTGGATGGCTGATAAAAGCACACCTTACATTTTCGATGACAGGAACCTTTTACCCAAAGACAGAAAGAAAAAAGATAACTGATTCTGACTCAAACAATGTTTACGGCTCCCATTTAAAAACTTTTGCAGTAATTCCGTACACCACGATACCCCAAATAGTGAGTATAATAATGTCCCATTTTACATCCCAAAATCCGGCTCCGTCAAAAGCTATTTTACGCAAGGCATCGTTGAGGTAAGTAAGCGGCAATGCCCGACAGATCGGTTGCAGCCAGCCTGGAAAATTATCAATAGAAAAAAAAGTGCCTGCCAATAAAAACTGTGGTAATGTAATGAGATTAGAAAAAGGTGGAATGCTGGTTTCATTTTTCACAAGGCTGCTTACTAAAAAACCAAAGCCCATAAAAACCATCATGGCCAGCGCGCATACTAGGAGCATTTGCAAAAAGGTGATCCAGCCATGGACAAGTGTAAAGCCAAAGGCGTAATGACCGACCGCGATAATAATAATAGCGCCTGTAAGCTGAAAAAACATTCTGGATAAACCTTCGCTGAGTACTACTGATGAACGCTTTACCGGTGTAGCAAAAAAACGTTTCAGCACAAGAGTTTGTCTGAGATTAAAGAACACGAATGCCGTACCAAACACACCAGCGGCCAGCAATGAAAAACCTAATTGCCCCGGCAGTATAAAATCAATCATTTTAAACTGCCGCACACGCGCATAGCTCACATCTATTTTGGCAAGAGCCGCTGTACGTTCTCTTATTTCCGGGTCTTGCGATTGGATAATACTGTTTATAATAGATTCTAATTGCTGCACTTTATCCATTTGTGAAGAAACGCCGTTGATGAAAATTACGTTTCTCGGCGTCATTCCTTCGGGTTGTTCTCTTACGGCAATGGTTGCTGCAATATCGCCCTCGCTCATCATTTTTTCCATTTCCTGCGAAGATGCTGGATGCTTCCATTTTAATACCGGCGCTTGTTTTAAAGTTTTTATTAAAGCCGCATTCGAGTCAGCACCTTCCGCCAAAGCAACCGGTAAGCTGTAATTGCCGCCACCGCCCAGAAAACCAAAAACTAAAATGAAAATAAGCGGAAACGCGATGCTGAAAAATATTGCAGACGGACTTTTTAAAATAGATTGAAGACTTGCCGTGAATAATGCCCGCATGGCGCGTGCATTGCTGTAATTACTCATAGAATTGCAAAAGTATAAAGCATTAAAGCAAAAACGTTAAAAAAACATTTTTAATAATTCTGCAAATTACAAAAGGCTAAATTGCAGTGCTTAAAAAAAGTTCTAACGTCTCTGTCAATTCATCTTTGTGAAAAAAGGATTTCTGTTAATTCTTACTTATTGTTTTTTTATTGTTACAGCCAATGCAGCCAGAATTTTTATCCCAATGGATGCAGAAACACAGACTCAGCATCTGAAGGCGTATGGCGTAGCTTATGAAGCGCTGAAAGAAGGAGTTGAAGTAAGTTGGTTGCTGAATTATAAAGGCGGCAGTTTTGCTTTGGATGATGTGGAAAGTATAGAACGCTTATGCAAAATCCGCGGAGTCAATTTTGATATAATCAGTGACGCGCAGTATAATGGCATAGTCAATGAAATTGCCAATCCGGATTACAACGGTGATATCATTAAACTGGAAAAGCCGCCAAAAATAGCCGTGTACACGCCCGGCAGCAAACAACCTTGGGATGATGCCGTTACACTCGTTTTGACCTACGCGGAAATTCCTTATGACAAAATCTATGATAACGAGGTGTTGGAATCCAAACTTCCGGAATATGACTGGCTGCACTTGCACCATGAAGATTTTACAGGTCAGTACGGAAAATTCTGGGCGGGCTATAGAAACGCAGCATGGTATCAGGAAGATGTGAGGAACAGTGAAGCAATGGCCGCTAAACAAGGATTTAAAAAAGTATCGGAATTGAAACTTGCTGTGGCAAAAAAAATCAGGGAGTTTGTAGCGGGAGGTGGTTATTTATTTGCCATGTGCTCTGCCACAGATACCTACGATATTGCACTGGACGCGATGAATACTGATATCTGCGATGCCGTTTTTGATGGCGATCCGATGGATCCCAACGCACAAGAAAAGCTGGATTTTACACAAGGTTTGGCATTTAAAGATTTTACCATTTCCAAAAATCCTTACGAATATGAATTTTCAAATATTGATAATACCAACTTCAGAGGTTTTGTAAATCCGCAAGCCGATTATTTTTCTTTATTCACTTTTTCTGCAAAATTTGATCCGGTGCCTACGATGCTTTGTCAAAATCATACAACTACTATTAAAGGATTTATGGGGCAGACAACAGCTTTCAGAAAAGAAGTGCTGAAATCCAATGTGCTGGTCATGGCGGATTATAAACCTAAAAACGAAGCGCGTTACATACACGGAGAATATGGAAAAGGAACCTGGACTTTTTATGGCGGTCACGATCCGGAAGATTACCAGCACGCGGTGGGCGATCCTCCTACGGAGCTGAGCCTGCATCCTACATCGCCGGGTTACCGGCTCATTCTGAATAATGTACTTTTCCCCGCGGCAAAAAAGAAACCACGTAAGACTTAGCTTCATAAGTTCAAAATTTCAACAAGCAAAAATTCAAACGTTTAAAATAAAATCTCAACAAACATTCTATAATGAAAACAGCACTTATTACAGGCAGCACCAGCGGCATTGGTTTAGGTATGGCCAAAGCCTTTGCGGCAAAAGGATATAACATTGTATTCAACGGGCTGGAAGAAAACGGAGCCGAAATAGCGCAGCAAGTGGCAGACGAGCATAAAATTGAGCATATTTTTTCACCGGCGAATATGCTCGAACCGCAGCAAATCCGCGATATGGTAAGCGAAGCCGAAACTAAGTTTGGAAGTATTGATGTATTGGTGAATAACGCGGGCATACAATTCGTTGCGCCTATTGATGAGTTTCCCGAAGAAAAATGGAATGCGATAATCGGTATTAACCTGACGGCATCTTTTCACACCACCAAAGCGGTTTGGAAGAAAATGAAAGAAAATAAATTCGGACGCATCATCAATATCGCTTCCGCACACGGTTTGGTGGCTTCGGAATTTAAGTCGGCGTATGTTTCCGCAAAACATGGTTTGGTAGGCTTTACCAAAACCATCGCTTTAGAAGGAGCGCCTTTTGGAATTACGGCAAACGCCATTTGTCCCGGTTATGTACATACACCTATTATTGATAAGCAAATAGGAGAGCAAATGACCGCGCATAATATGACAAAGGAAGAAGTGATTGAAAAAGTGATGCTGGACAAGCAAGCGATAAAACAGTTTATTCCCATAGAAGCCATTGCTCAGGCGGCTATGTATTTTTGCAGTGATGAAGCGGCGCAGATCACCGGTATCAGCTTTTCGGTAGATGGCGGCTGGACAGCTCAGTAATAAATCGAACAATCCCTACTATATAAAAAATATTATTTCCCATGCATCCTTGCGCCAATCATAAAATTGAAGTCAATGACATCAGTCTTCATTATATCGAATATGACAAACCGAATGCTGAAACATTAATTTGTTTGCATGGCATTACCGCTAATGCTCATGCATTTGACGGGCTGGTTCATAAAGGGCTTAATGAACATTACCGAATTATCGCACCTGATCTCAGAGGCAGAGGATTGAGCTCGCATCCTGCTTTTCATTATGGTATGGAAGATCACGCACAGGATATTCTGGGCTTGCTCGATCATCTGAAAATAGCCAAAGCGATTTTTGTCGGTCATTCATTTGGAGGTTTATTAAGCTGTTACCTGGCGGCTTATTATCCTGAACGGGTCGCGCGCCTGGTGATTTTGGACGCTGCTGCGGAAATGAATCCCGATGTTATAGAAATGCTCGCACCCGCCTTCAGCCGGTTGGACAAGAAATTCGACAGTTGGCAAAGCTATTTGGATACGATAAAAGCCGCGCCGTATATGACTTTCTGGAGCGATGATATGCTTTCGTATTATAAAGCGGATGTAATGGATACCGAAGAGGGTGGAGTAACGCCGATCCCGAACTTAGCCAACATTATACAATGTTCAGTGGGCGTGAGCAATGAACCCTGGCAGGTAATCATGTCCATGATTACACAACCTGTTATTCTATTGAATGCTATTGACGCATATACGTTAGGAGAACCTCTGTTACCCGAGTATAAGGCAAAAGAAACAGTAGCCCTGTTAAAAAATGCCAAATACCTTGCTGTGGATGGAAACCACCATACCATGATGTATGGTGAAGGCGCTGAGGAAATCGTGCAAGCGATTGATAAATTTGTGAACTAAGAAAGGCGCTACGGCAGTAATTGATTAAACTCTTAAAAGACGGACTGTATAAAAACGGCAAGCATTTGTGAATAATGCAGCCATGTTTCCAATTGCTCATTCAGGTTTTGCAACAGCCCTTCCAATTGTTCTTTACTGTATTCTGAAACCAATATGCTGCCTGCAAGGCTTGGTAAGACAGAGTGTATGGAATTGGTTTTGCCAACGGCAGAGGAAGGAACAGCGCTAAAAACTTTCTCTAACGGAATCTCTAAAACATCCAGAATAGCAGTCAATTCTTCCACGTCTATTTTTACTTTACCGGATTCCATACGGCTGTATGCCGAAGGGCTTTTATAAAGACGCCGTGCCATTTCCCTTTGCGAAATGCCTTTTTCTTTCCGGATAGCCCTGATCTTTTCACGTATCATTTTAAAAAGGTTTATTAAGGCGGTGCTTACAAGGTAAGCAAAAATTGCAAAGAACGGTTGGGGAAACAGGGGAAATTGCAAAAAACGGTTGAAAAAAGCCGTAACTGCCGGCTAATTTTACTGGGAAAATAAATAGTAAAACCCTTTAAACGGTAAGACTTTCCGACAACTCAAGCCATCACGCTCATCAAACAGTATAGATTTCTCAAACACGCATTTTACGAAAAATGTTTGGAATGTGCGGAAGCCGAAAAGTGTATTCCTAAACTTTAAAGTTTAACAGAGTAGGCGTTTAATTTTAAAACATATCAACAATGAAAAAAATAATTCCTTTTCTGATAATCACATCGGCTATACTTTTATGTTTTGCATCTTGTAAAAAATCTACCGATAATTTGAATCGACAAGAAGCTAATGACAAGGGCAAAATACTATCTGAGTTAAGGGCAATTTCATTAGATAACAGCAATACAACCCAAGCAAAAACAACAAGTGATGTATTTAATTTTCAAAATGACAATAACCCTTTTGAATGGGTAGGAGAAGCACACAATGATTGTTTAGATTATTTAGCCCAGTATATGGATGAATTGGTGGATACTACTGATAGTATGAGTATTTCTATAAAACAACCTTATTCTTCTGATGTTATCAATGTTTCCGCGATTACTACCAAGGACAAGATTGTTGCATTATCTGAAAAGTTTTTCAATGAAAATATTGCCTCATCACATACTCAAGATGATGGAGTAGATATAAATACAGAAAATGAAAATAACCAATCGATAATTAACTACTTTGAGAATAACCAATATGTCTATCCTCAAGTAAGTGGGCTTAATGCCTATAATGAAAATATATGGTTGAAGCTTACCTATTTTGCAGAAGAAGGTTATTTAACAGATTTTGAAAGCCATGCAGATAGCATTGTAATTTCTAAAATAATGGAAACTGATGATGTGCAAAGTAGCCTTGATATAATAAAATCTTCAGAAACAGTTATACTTAATTCGTCATTAGGCGAAACAGAAAAAAATAACCAGTTGATATTTCTTGCTATTCTTCGTAATAGTATAGGCTATTGGGCAAATGTTATACAGGATACTAATAATCCTTGGTGGCAATTAAACGTCAGAATATGGAACATAACAGGCACTCATGAAGGGTATGCGAAAATAACTCCACTTTTTCATTGGAGCTGGCATAATTTCTGGGGAGCTTTATGTGCGGGTGCAGCTGATGCCTTGGGAGGCGCGGGAGCGGGTTTGCTTACAAGTAATCCGGTTTTAATTGGTTTAGCAGGAGCAGGATGCTCGGCAGTGGTAACAGCTTTATGGCCATAAATTTATGAGTTATGAGAATCTTTTTCTTTTACCTTTTCTTGAATTTTCTGTCAATAAATATTTTTTCTCAGACACTTATAGAAAACAGGTCACCTAAAGTTTTTTATACCGTTGCCGATGTTATAAACTACAAAAAGCAAGACATTCGTCAATGTCATTATAATCCATTTAAGGAAAGGATAGTTGTAAAGTTGTGTGATGGTACGAGAGAATCAATTAAGGTTGATTCTCTTTGGGGGTATCAACCAAGAAATGATGATCCGGTAAGAGTATTTCATAAAGAACTTTATAGAATCAGCAAAATTAAAACAATAGGAGCTACTGTTTTTTTGATCTATTATAAGTATTTTTATAAATCCTCAATCTTTTATTTTAGCACATCTTATGGAGGTGAGATTTATAAATTATCGCAAAAAAATATGAAGAACCATTTAAGCACCACTGAATATAATCAGTTCATCAACGATCGTTATATTAAACATCGCATACAATGGTAGGAGGCTGAGCATGAATACTATCTACAAAAAAGGAATGAAGATATTTTATTCAAGGAGTTGGATAATAGTGGGATTTATTCTTTCCTTGTTTTTAATTTCTTTAGCAGTATATTCTTACATAATCAGCGTCCATAAACATGAAAAATTATTCCGGTTTTGTGTTTTGGCATTAATTGCAGTTGGAATACGCGGGTTGATAGTGCAATTGATTAGACTAAGTAAAGTAAGGAAAGATAAAGCCCCTCATGACCAATAGCAGCTGATCCTCCTGAAAGCTCATCATCTTCAAATGAATAAATAAACCTTTATGGCTGGTAATAAATATACCAGCCAATTTTTCACTAAAACTATCCAATCATGAAATTATTTTTCCGCTGTTTTTGTCCAACAGTACTCTTCCTTTCTTTTTGTTTAGGGAGCACGGCTCATGAAAATTTAATTATCGCACTGAAGATAACGGAATGTACAGGCTGCCATTCCTCATTGCATGAAATAAAAAAGCTGGTTCGGGAAAATCATATTCCCACCTTATATGTTTTGCCTGAGATGATGAAAAGAGACAGCGCGGAATCGTTGTCGGATTTCTCAATTATCTATCCTTTATCTGCTGCTGAGAAAATTATTTTTGACGATGCTGTTTATAAAAAATATGAAGACCCGGTCTTTTCCACCGTAACAGTTTTGGAAGACGATAAGGTCAAATTCACTTCTATTCTCAGGGGACTTTCCATAGCTAATCTTGAAAAAGCAATAAACATGAATGAGAGTAGCAGCATCCGTGAATTGGTGACAAAAGGGGCTACGCCGCAGAGCTGTCTTAAATTTTTATACTTGGACAGTATGGTGTATGCACTGGAGATAACAGGCGCACTTAAAATGCTGGATATGAGGAATGGAAAAAATGAATGGCACGCGTATTACCCGAAAGACAATTTGCAGCATTACTACAGAACTTTATACACCCATGAAGATGAAAACCAGCTGAAAGAACGGATTCTGCAAGACCGGAAAGCAACAAATGAAGCGGGGGTGAACCCTAAAGTAAATGCGATTACTACGGATGGAACCTACCTGTATATAACGACCGAGATAGGAGAACCGGAATATTGCACCATATCCAAACAGGATTATTATTCCATTATCAAAAAAGAAGAAATTCTTGAAATTTATCCGATCATAGTGCCGGGTAAAAAAATTGATAACCACGTAATGGACAGCATTGCGCACAGGATGAATATATGGTCTTCCCGGAAAGAATTATCAGAATCCGTGTGTGATAAATTTCTGAAAGAATATAATGAGACAGCCAGGAAAAATGAATGGTTATATAAGAATGCTCCTTTTATAATGCCTAACAGCATAGTGGGTTTAAGTACTAATCCTTATATCTTTATTTTTACCAGTAAGGATACAGCCGGTAATTATAACTACAATGATTTTATCAGAAGATTTGATTTGAAAGACGGAAAAATGATCTTATCAGATAAAAAACTGCCTTTTCATAAGCCGGAAATTTTTTTGAAAAATGATTTAAAAAATAACTTTTGTTCCATTAACAGTCGTTACCCTTACATGATCTTTTTTAATATGGCAGATCTGTATAATTTGGAAACAGGCGAAGTGATAAAACTTCCTTTAAACCCGGGAGATATTTCTTCTGATTTTCGTAATCCGGAGGTAAATACTGATAAACTCGGCATTTTGGATTTCTTTGTAAAGAAAAATATTGTAAAGCTGATTTATGTTCGCGGCAATAGCAAAGCGATTAAATTGTTAGTTTATGATATGAAAAATCAGCGTGAAATCTATAATGATGATCTGATAACAGACGAAAAAATTAATGAAAAGTACATGATATATATGCCTTTCTTTAAAGATATTGATAACGCGTTTATTTATGATGCAGCCACAAATGCTTTAGTGAGTTATCCTTTAGCGCATTAGCAGCTATTAAATCTTTATCTGTTTTCTAAGAAAAATTATAACATTTTTCGGGGTATAAACTTGCATGGCGATACACCAGGTTGCGGATAAAATCATTATCCTGCAAAGGCTCCAGGCGTTCGGTAAGCAATGCTTCGCTTGATAATAATGCTTCATCATCAATATAACCCATGCCGCAAATATTGCCTTTGGTAATAAGAATGCAGCTTTTTGTAGTCGCGTCCATACCTTTATCTACATAAGCAAATGTCGGCAGTTGTTTTTCCAGCCAGCTGATAGCTGTAAAAACTTTTTCGTTGTAACTATTTGTTGTTTCATTACAATGACCTTTGCACCAGCTGTCTTCTGCAGAAGCTTCGCAAATTTTCTCTTTTGAAATATTGCACAGGCGCGGACACAATTCAAATTCTTCAATCAACTCTTTTATACGTTGATGTCCTTCATGGATTGTATTAAAAGTGAACAATGGTTTCTGTACCGTTTTATTTTTTTCGATTGTCAGTCGCAAATAACCTTCTCGGTCTTCAAAAACATATAGGCCAAACTGTGCCAGATAACCTCGCTGACTTCTGTTGTAAACCGGCCAAAGTTTGCGGATTTCCACACTTTCCAATATATGCGCCATCAATTCTGTAGCACATTCCTTATAACTTATCCGGTTGATCTCTCTTAGAAAATCCTGCTTTTGCTTGTTGGTTTTATTGTTGGAAAAATGTGTTTTTACCCGTTTGGAAATATTTTTTGCTTTTCCTACATAAATTACTTTCCCTGTGCGATTGTAGAAATAATAAACACCCGGCTTTTGCGGAAGCGTGTCCACATCTTTTACCGGTACATGTGGCGGCAGATATTGTTCTCTGTTTTTGCCTTTCAGCATTTTCAGTATTTCACCTTTCGCATCGCTTTTTATTAAAAGTGAAAAAAGATCGGCTGTGGCAAGTGTATCACCTCCGGCACGGTGCCTGTTTGCATGATTGATTTGTAGTTGATGACAAAGTTTTCCCAGGCTGTAGCTGTTCATTCCCGGCAGTATTTTTCTTGCAAGCCTTATTGTACAAAGTTTCTTTCCGTTCCACTCGTAGCCCGACTGCAGCAATTGATTTTTCACAAATGAATAATCGAAATTCACATTATGCGCTACGAATACTTTGTCGTATAAAAGTTCGTGAATCTGCGCCGCCACTTCCCCGAAAGCGGGAGCGTTGGCTACCATTTCATTTGTAATACCTGTGAGCCTTTGTATAAAATACGGAATGGGCTTGTGCGGATTGATCAATGTTTCATAGAAATGTAGTACCTGGTATCCATCATGTATGGCAATGGCTATTTCGGTAATGCTTCCTGAACTTGCATTGCCACCTGTGGTTTCTATATCTACTACGGCGTACAGCATCTTCTGAGAAAACGAAGGTATTAAATCTCAAAATCATTCTTACTTTACAAGCGTAAATGATTAGAATAGATTTTTCTGAAATTCAATTAAAGCTTAAGAAAGAAGAAGATAAGACGTTTGTTTATGATCCCATCCGCAAAAAATGGATTGTATTTACACCGGAAGAACATGTGCGCCAATTATTATTGCAGCATTTAATTCATGAAAAAAAATATCCGGCTTCCTTAATAGCTGTAGAAAGAAAAATAATACTCGCCAAAAGAGACAAGCGTTTTGATATAGTAGTTTTTGACGCTGCACATCAACCGTGGATGCTGGCAGAATGCAAGGCGCCAGGAGAGATAATCACACAAAAAGTATTGTTTCAGTTATTGAATTACCAAAGAACTTTGCAAAGCCGTTATTGGCTTATTACAAACGGACATCAGACATTTTGCGCGGATGCTGGCGATGTGGAAAATATCCGTTGGCTACATCATTTACCTTCCTATGATTGAGTAATATTCTTTCGCCGAAAGTGACTGGATGGCCTTGCTGAGTACACGATCATCAGTACTTAATACCTGATAATAGCCACTTGTTTTAAATAATATTTTGGCCAGCTGCGCCTCTAATTGTAATTCTAAATATTTACTGGCTTTTTCGTTCAATGACAGGTGTTTAAAATTATTTTTCACATCTTCAGGTAGTGAAGCTATTACCCATGTTTTCATTTGCTGCACATCAAAACTTTTGATAAAGCTTTCCGCAGTAGTGAATTTCTTTAAAGTTTGCTGGTTGTGTAAATAATAATTGATCACCGCATTGCGAAATTGCTCGCTGTAGGCGAGGCTTAAAAGCGCGTTGTTGTAACGTGTTGTATCGTAGGGCACCAGAATATCGGGAATGATACCACCACCACCGTAAACAATTCGTTTGTGATCTGTGTAATATTTCATAGTATCCGGTGTCGTGAAAACGGAATCTGCATTTGTCAATTCTCCATTCTCAAAACGTCGTGTTATATCTTGTGCATAAGCTTCTTTGCCTTTTGCATAAGAACGTTGAATACTTCTACCGGAAGGAGTATAGTATTTAGCAATTGTCAGGCGCATCGCGGAGCCATCTCCCAGATCATATTGTTCCTGTACCAGTCCTTTTCCAAATGTGCGCCTGCCTATGATAACGCCGCGATCCCAATCCTGTATGGCGCCTGCCAGAATCTCACTTGCCGAAGCGGAAGATTCATCTACCAACACCGCTAATTTTCCTTTTTCAAATAAGTCGTTTGTTCCGGCATCATATTCCATACGTTGGCTTTTGCGTCCTTGTGTATAAACGATCATTTTATCGCCGGATAGAAAGTCATCTGCAATTTCCGTAGCGGCGTCTAAATAACCTCCGGGATTTTGTCGCAGATCTACAACCAGCCGTGTTATTCGCTTTTGTAAAAGTGTTTCTAATGCTTTGGTAAACTCATCGTAGGTAGTTGCACTGAATCGGTTGATACGAATATAACCGGTGCTGTCATCCAGCTTAAAACTGGCATCAATGCTGTAAAGAGGAATGCTGCCGCGTTCTATAATCACATTCCTTTTAAGATGTGTAAATGGAGAACGCATGGTTACCGGCACTTTGGAATGTTCTTTTCCCCGAAGCATTTTAATGATTCTTTCGGAAGTAATTTGGGTGCCTGCCACAAGGCTGTCACCTACTTTTATAATCTGGTCGCCTACTTCGATATTTACTTTGGAAGCTGGTCCGTCAGGTATTACGGCCGTTACCTGAATAGTGTCTTGTACGATGGCAAATTCTACACCTATTCCAAAAAAACTTCCCTCCAGTTCTTCATTTACGGACTGCAATTCATCAGCGGGAATATAAACTGTATGCGGGTCAAGATGACTTAAAATACCCGTCACTGCATCTTCATAGAGCAAATTGGTATTGACGCTATCAACATATTTTTCATTGATCAGGTCTATGATTTGCTCCAGCCGGTCATTGCGTTCTATAATGGTAGTAATATCCCGTTTATTGCGAAGAGAATCTCTTAAGTTAAAACCTAAGATCATCCCGAAGATCATTACAATAGCAAAAAGCAAGGGCGTCCACACTTTCAACCGTCCATAGGGTTTCTGTTCCTGCATCTCAAAAAAAAGAAAAAGTGGGGCAAAGGTAATACGTTTTCCATGCAATCATTTGAAAATATATTGCGTTGTGATAAATAAAAATGATATGGAAATTAGGTACAAAACGCAATAGCATTTATATGCCTTATATTTGTAAGCTTAAAGAAAAGGAGATGACAACAAAGTCTTTTCAGGAACATTTTGATAAGAAGATAGATAATGAAGAAGCGATAGAGCCACGCGACTGGATGCCGGATGATTATCGTAAAACGCTCATTCGCCAAATATCGCAACACGCGCACAGTGAGATTGTGGGTATGCTGCCCGAAGGCAACTGGATTACCCGCGCTCCAAGTCTGCGACGCAAAGCAGTGCTTTTAGCTAAAGTTCAGGACGAAGGCGGACATGGGCTATATCTCTACAGCGCTGCCGAAACGTTGGGCATCAGCCGCGATGAAATGATCGAACAACTGCACAGCGGGAAAGCGAAATATTCATCCATTTTCAATTATCCAACCCTTACCTGGGCAGATATGGGAGCGATTGGCTGGCTAGTGGATGGCGCCGCGATTATGAACCAGGTACCTTTGTGCCGTACATCTTATGGGCCTTATGCACGTGCAATGGTGCGTGTGTGCAAGGAGGAAAGTTTTCATCAGCGGCAGGGTTATGAGATCATGCTCACACTTTCAAACGGTACGGAAATACAAAAGAAAATGGCGCAGGATGCGCTTAATCGTTGGTGGTGGCCATCTATCATGATGTTTGGTCCGCCCGATGATAACAGCCCCAATACAGCACAAAGTATGCGCTGGCGTATCAAACGGTTTACGAATGATGAGCTTCGTCAGAAGTTTATAGACGTAACGGTAGAGCAGGCTAATATATTAAGTCTTACTATTCCCGATCCTGACCTGAAATGGAATGAAGAACGTGGACATTATGACTATGGGGTGATTAATTGGGATGAATTTTGGAATGTGGTGAAAGGAAACGGGCCTTGCAACAAACAACGTCTCGAAACCCGAACGAAAGCGTGGGAAGATGGTGCGTGGGTGCGTGAAGCAGCAATGGCGTATTCTAAAAAACAAAAGGAACGGAAGGCAGCGAAGAAGGAAGCAGCATAGCTGGCTAAGTTTCACACAAAGAGAACGAAGAAGGCGAAGAGGCAAAGTCTAAATTTGAGTTCTTTATTTGCTTTGTATTCGTTGCGTTCTTTGTGTGGAAATATACGTAACATAAAAAAGCCCAATAGAAATTCTCAGATGAACGGTGCCATCGCCACTGAAGTCTAATAGTAAACCGGAACGGTGACGCCCCAAAAAATAAAACAAACATGAATTTTTTTCGCAAATATTATTACGGCGATATACCCGAAGAAAAGGGTGCCAAAGACACTACGAAACAACATGATACAGCAAATGAATGGCCTTTGTGGGAAGTATTTATCCGCAGCAAAGCGGGCTTAGACCATAAACATGCAGGTAGCCTGCACGCGGCAGATGCGGAAATGGCTATAGAAAATGCACGGGATGTATATACGCGCCGCATGGAGGGTGTGAGTATTTGGGTAGTAGAAAGCAAGTATATCCACGCATCTGAACCGGCTGCGGCTGATGCGTTTTTCGAGCCGGCGAATGATAAGGTATATCGGCATCCTACGTTTTATGACCTGCCGGATGAGCTGAAGCACATGTAGGGTTGAGTGAATGGTTAATAAGTTGATTGGTTGAATAGTTGATCATGAGTATGCAATTGCCCTATCAGGATTTTACAGATTTGGAGGTATGGAAAGCCGCAAGGAAACTAAAACTGAAAGTTTACGAAGTAAAACATTTATTTCCGAAGGAAGAAGAATATAAATTGAAGGATCAACTGGTTCGTTCCGTAAGATCAATAAGTGCAAATATTTCGGAAGGGGATGGACGATTTACTTTCAAAGATCAAACTCATTTTTGCATTCAGGCACGCGGCTCACTTAGCGAAACATTCAATCATTTGATAGATGCTTTTGACATGAACATTATAAACGAAGAAACTTTATTATCCTTTAAACGAGAAATAGATATTGTACGCAAATTGCTGAACGCCTATATCAAATATTTAAGAACGCAATCGGTTTAGTTTCAGAGAGATTTTACCTCATTAACTATTCCACCAATCAACCATATTAGGGAATATGAGCAATCAACCAATCAACGTATCAACGTATCAACTTCAATACACCCTGCAACTCGCAGACAACGCTCTCATCAACGGTCATCGCCTCAGCGAATGGTGCGGGCACGGACCGGTGCTGGAGCAGGATATAGCGCTTGCCAACATTGCCCTCGACCATTTGGGGCAGGCAAGAAGTTTATATCAATACGCCGCTGAACAGGTGAATAATATGCCTTCTGAAACGGAAAATGAATTATTCACATCTACCGCCTTGCAGCAAAAAATGAACAACGGTGAACTGCTGGATGAAGATGATATGGCTTATCTGCGTGATGGCTGGGATTTTAGAAATGTATTGTTGGTAGAACAACCCAACACCGACTGGGCTTATACCGTAGCGCGTTCGTTCTTTTTGGATGTGTTTAATTTTTATTTTTTCACCGAATTGAAAAACTCTAAAGACGAACGCATAGCTGCCATAGCTGAGAAATCGCTGAAAGAAGTAACCTACCATACCCGCTGGAGCAGCGAATGGATCATACGCCTTGGCGACGGAACCGCAGAAAGTAAACAGCGCATACAAGAAGCCATCAACGAACGTTGGATGTTCACCGGAGAATTATTCATACCGAGCGATGCGGATAAAGCCATGCTGGAAACCGGTGTGGGTGCGGATTTGAATACCATCAAAGAAAAATGGAAACAACACGTTATAGAAATTGCCAACGAAGCCACGCTTTCGCTGCCCGAAAATAACTGGATGCAGGAAGGCGGCAAACAAGGAACACACTCCGAGCATCTTGGATATTTGCTGGCGGAAATGCAGTTTATGCAAAGAGCTTATCCGGGGATGGATTGGTGATTTTAGTTGATTGATAAACGGGGATTTTTTATTGACTTAGCTTGGTTGCTGCTATTGAACTTCGTTGCGACGCTCCGTTCATCGTTCGTTTTTCGATTGAGCAAACTCATGTTGAGGTAGTATAAGAAAAAGCCCCATCAAGGCTACTCCTTCCCGCGCAGCAAGGGAAGGTGGCGAGCGCAGCGAGACGGAAGGGTGAAATTTTCTCCCGAAATTTGCCTGTATTAAACTCTATAGACAAAGAAAAATGCACAAGCAATTTAATGATCAAACAACTTTCAATATGGACTATCACATGCTCTATACTGTTTCCGGTTTATGGCAGGAGTAATGATGTTGGCAACACAGAAACTACTGCATTTCTAAACTGGTTGGTAAACGAGTATCTCCATACAGGAAAGAAAATCAAACTTTCGAGGTATAAGAATTTTTTGACAGAACAGGATTTCAAAGGGTGGACAGCAAACGATTATTATAAAGAATGGACGAAGGACAATCCACCCGGTACAATCTCTTTAATCTGTGGTACACCGGTTAATTATCAATCATCGGAATTAGATTTTTTAAAGGAAAAGAATGCGGATATAGATACCGCGTTTCTTCTCCGCCAAATAAAACAACAGTATTTTAAAAGATGGAGCTATGCAGATTTTGGAAAAGCGAATGATTTAAAATTGATAAGTAAAGCAAGAGATCCTCGTTTTACATTCCCATATTTCTTCCATGTTTTCACGGATATTATTCATATTGCAGCCGTACAAAAATCATTATGGTTCAGCAATCCTATTTTCAGTGCTGACAAAAAATATGTTTGTATAATCATGGAACAATGGATAAAATCTAATAATAGCAGCGCTATACTTATTTTTGAAAAGAAAAATAATAATTGGGTTTTGCTGAAAAAAATTGAAGAAAATGTAGTTCCATGAAACATATTTTCCTGATTATCGGTTATCTGCTTATTGCTTTTCCCGGCTTTGCAAAATGTGACTGTAAATCCTTACAATTGGAAGATGCCATTAATTACTACCAATATATTTTTGCTGGACGGATAATGGCTGTGGATAAGCATTATGAAGTTGATGTATATAAGATTTGGAAGGGAGATATGGATATCGAAAGCAAATTCAGAATTCGATTTAATGAATGTCAAAACACCTACTTTCCCGGTGCTTTTGATAGCGCTGAATACGTTTTTTTTATGAATGGAGATACAGTAACTTATTGCAGTCCTACTAAGCGTTACTATATTTCTGATGTAGATTTTTTAGACCGTAAATTTCTAAATGCCCGGGTAAATCCTCTGTTTGTAAATGAGTTGAACAAAGCAGAATATGAAAGACGGTATATAGTTTATACCAATAAAAAGGTACTTCTTACTGAAAATAAAAAAGTGATCTTTATTGAAAAATCAAGATTTCTGAATTGGTTTTATAAGTATAAAGTTGTGAAGAAGGAGAAAATGAAATTGATAAGTGGATTTTATAGCACTTGGTTTTACCTGATAGATGAAAATTATAAACGTAAATCAAAAAGTTATGACTACGTGATTCTATTTGAAAACTCACATTTACAAAAGATAATTTTGCCAAAAGAAAAACGAAAAGTTCTGAAACTAATAAGATGAAATGCTCACCCTCGCAAACATATACACCCACCTCGCCACCGTTTCCGATCCGGAAGTGCCCGTGCTTTCCATCCTCGATCTGGGTATCGTGCGCGATGTGCGGATAAATGAACATGATGAAGTCACTATCGTCATCACGCCCACGTATAGCGGTTGCCCGGCTATGGATGTGATAGCTATGAATATTAGGATGGTATTGCTAAGCAACGGCATAAAAAATATACATATCGAAAACCAGCTAAGTCCCGCATGGACCACCGACTGGATGACCGAAGAAGGCAAGCGTAAACTAAAAGAATACGGCATTGCACCACCACAAAGAAAATCAAAAGATGTTGTGGAGCTGTTTGAAGAAGATACAGTTCCTTGTCCAAGATGCAATTCAGAGGATACAATAATGACCAGCCAGTTCGGTGCCACTTCCTGCAAATCACTTTACCGTTGCAATTCCTGTCACGAACCATTCGAGCATTTTAAATGTCACTGATTTTACATAAAGAATAATTACGCCACGGTCATCATCGCTTCTTTAATATCTTCCATAATGCGTTTGGCGATATTATTGGCAGTGGTTTCATTGATACTTTCGGAATAGATGCGAATAATCGGTTCCGTATTGGAAGTACGCAAATGCACCCAGTCTTTATCAAATTCAATTTTCAGACCGTCTTCAATATTAATAGGTTGTTTTTTGTACTTTTCTTTGATCTTGTTAAAGATTTCCTGAACATTCATACGTTCGTCCAGTTCTATTTTATTCTTAGAAATAAAATAATCAGGATAAGTGCCACGTAAAGCTTTGATGGATTTACCAAACTTGGCCAAATGTGTAAGGAACAGAGCGATTCCAATAAGCGCGTCGCGGCCATAATGTAACTCTGGAACAATAATACCACCATTGCCTTCACCTCCTATTACTGCTTTTGTAGCTTTCATTTTATTCACCACATTTACCTCACCTACAGCGCTAGGTGTGTATTTGCCACCATGTTTTTCAGTTACATCTCTCAGTGCTCTAGTGGACGACATATTGGACACTGTATTGCCTTTTTTATGAGAAAGAATGTAATCTGCTATTGCAACTAACGTGTATTCTTCGCCAAACAAACTTCCGTCTTCGCATACAAAACATAGGCGATCTACATCGGGATCTACGGCAATACCCAAATGCGCTTTTTGTTTTTCAACCGTTTTGCAAAGGTCGCGCAGATGCTCTGGAAGCGGTTCCGGATTATGTGCAAAGTTTCCGGTTACTTCTTCGTTAATTGTTATGATATCTTTTACACCTAATGCGTGAAGCAACTGCGGAACGGCAATAGCTCCGGTTGAATTTACAGGGTCGATGACAATCTTAAATTTTTTTGCTGTGATAGCTTTTACATCAACAAGTGGATGTTGTAATATTTCATCAATGTGTTTCTGAATGTACGTATCGTCTGTTTTAAGTTTTCCCAGTTTGGTTACCGCAGCATAGTCTGTTTCGCCTTTTTCTGCATGATCCAAAATCCATTGTCCATCCTGCGCGCTTATAAATTCACCATCACTGTTCAACAGCTTGAGCGCATTCCATTCTTTAGGATTGTGGCTTGCTGTAAGAATAATACCGCCTGCGGCTTTCTCCATTTTAACCGCCATTTCTACAGTGGGTGTAGTACTTAACCCTAAATCCAACACATCTAATCCCAGGCTTTGCAGAGTAGCCACGACAAGGTTGCGCACCATCTCGCCGGATATACGTCCGTCACGACCAATAATAATAGTATTGCTTTTGCTTTTTTGATTTTTTATCCACGCTGCATACGAACTGGTAAATTTTACAACGTCAATAGGAGTGAGCGCTGTTCCGGGTTTTCCGCCGATAGTGCCGCGAATGCCGGAGATAGATTTTATAAGTGCCATATAGATTTTTTAAAAAGGGAAATGAAGTGCGAAGATAAGGCAAGGCGGTGGTTGTATTTTCTATTTTTCTTACTTTTAAATAACAGTATATTCATTATTCATATTGAACGAATACTTTGAAAAAGGTGCTCTGTAAATTTCTATCGTTCCGCCAATCTCTGCTTTGCAATATGTTTCCCAATCTACTTCATGATGCATATAGTCAGCGTCATCAAAACTCAGAAAATACTGCCCTGTTTCCTCCATACAGGTTTTCCTGATAATGGTATAACATATAGCTTCTTTTACGCCATTCCTGATATCTTTTCGAAAAGAATCAATTCTCTTAATATAAAGAATACCGGAAAAAATAAGCACGGGAAGCACTATGAAAAGTAAAGAAAGCAACGTCATTTCATTTTGAGTAAGATGGGCTTCATCCCATCGGAAATGTCCATGAATGTCTCTTTTTTCTCGTAAGGGCGCTGAGCCTTTAAGCAAGGCTGCAACCATCAGTATTCCGAATATGAAGAGAAAATAAAAAAGTCGTTTTCGGTAAATGTGTTTTAATTGCGCCTTGTCTTCCTCTGTTAATGCGATAACATGATTCATTCTTTTGCAAAAGAAACTTTATTTTAAAATGGCATTCTTCTTATAATAGCTATGTGCGAAACTATTATTTCATCAAATTTTTCAGATATTGCCCATAGCCGCTTTTTGCATAAATATGCGCTTGTTTCATCAGTTGCTCTTCATTGATCCAGCCGTTTGTATAAGCGATTTCTTCAATGCAGCCGATCTTCAATCCTTGTCGTTTTTCAATCACTTCAATAAATTGTCCTGCTTGTATAAGGCTGTCAAAGGTGCCGGTATCCAACCAGGCTGTTCCACGGTCAAGAACTCCAACTTCCAGTTTTCCTTGTGCTAAATATACTTTGTTTACATCCGTTATTTCATATTCGCCCCGCGCGGAAGGCTGTATGTTTTTGGCTATTTCCACAACGCTGTTGTCATAAAAATACAAACCCGGAACAGCATAGTTGGATTTGGGCTGCGCCGGTTTTTCTTCAATGCTGACCGCTTTAAAATTTTCGTCAAACGCTACCACGCCATATCGTTCAGGGTCATGCACCGGATAAGCAAAAACCACTGCGCCATCAGGATTGGCTTTTTTGCTTAATAGTTTTCCCATTCCCGAACCGTAAAAAATATTGTCGCCCAATATCAATGCAGCAGGATCATTGCTCACAAAATCTGCTCCCAGCACAAATGCCTGTGCGAGTCCGTTGGGCGTTTCCTGCACCACATAATCAAAACGACAACCGATTTGAGATCCATCTCCCAACAGTTTTTTAAAGCCTGCCTGATCTTCGGGTGTGGTGATGATGAGAATTTCACGAATACCTGCCAGCATTAATGTTGATAATGGATAATAAATCATCGGCTTATCATAAACCGGCATGAGCTGCTTGGAAACGGCTATGGTAAGCGGATAGAGCCTGGTGCCCGAACCTCCTGCAAGAATAATGCCTTTCATCAATTAGTGGTATATTGTTCGTTGTAATAATTTTGATAATCTCCTGAAGTAACGTGTGCTAACCATTCTTCATTCTCCAGAAACCAGTCAATGGTTTTGGAAAGTCCTTCTTCAAAAGTTACAGACGGATACCAGCCCAGTTCTTTATTGAGTTTATGAGCATCTATGGCATAGCGGCGGTCATGTCCCGGGCGGTCTTTGATGTAAGTAATGAGTTGTTCTGAAGTGCCTTTTTCTCTGCCGAGTTTTTCATCCATTTGTTTACAAAGCAGCTTTACAAGCTCAATGTTTTGCCATTCATTGAAACCGCCGATGTTGTAGGTTTCTCCGTTTTTTCCCTTATGAAAAACCATATCAATAGCGCGGGCGTGATCTACTACATAAAGCCAGTCACGCGTATATTTCCCATCGCCATAAACGGGCAACGGTTTGTTGTTGCGGATGTTATTGATAAAAAGTGGAATCAGTTTCTCGGGAAAGTGATTGGGTCCGTAGTTGTTGGAGCAGTTGGTAAGTACAAACGGAAGATGATATGTATTTCCATACGCTCTTACCAAATGGTCGGAAGCTGCTTTGGAAGCGGAGTAGGGCGATTGCGGATCATAAGGTGTGGTTTCTAAAAAGAAACCCGTTTCGCCCAGCGAGCCATAGACTTCATCGGTAGAAACATGATAAAAACGTTTGCCTTCATAATTGTCTTTCCAAAGTTCGCGTGCAGCATTTAATAAATTAGCTGTGCCCATCACGTTGGTTTGTATAAAGGCGTTCGGGTCTTTTATAGAACGATCCACATGGCTTTCTGCCGCAAGATGAATGATGCCGTCCGGTTTATATTCGCTGAAGATATTTTGCATAGCACCCGCATCGCAGATATTGGCTTTTGCAAAGCTATAGTTGGGCGCATCTTCAATGTCTTTGAGGTTTTCGAGATTGCCGGCATATGTCAGCGCATCCAGATTGATAATGTGATAACCGGGATATTTATTTACAAATAACCGCACCACATGAGAACCGATAAAACCCGCTCCGCCTGTAATAATAATGGTCTTTCCTGAATTCATGGGCGTAAAAATAGTTTATAATTTAATCAGCGATCTTCAAATTTTCAAAATAACATTAGTTAATTATATTTACGTAATAACCGATAATATTTATGTATAAAAATTCTATTGGCGAGCTGAAATTAATGCCTATAAAAGATGAAGGAAAATTCATTTTTGTAAATGATACCATACGGCTCAACAATAAACATAATAAAGGTGACTCTATAAAAATTCTGGTAAGCGACTATAAAGTTTCAAATGGTAAACATATTCTTTCTCATGAAGTAGCTCTGCTATGCAAACTTATCGTAAGAGGTGAAAAAATGGAATTTCCTATAGAAACTCTATTTACATCTGTAGAAGACCTTTACGAAAAAGCTTCGGAATATTATAAAAATCAGTTTTACTTCGGGAAAAATTAGCAGGATACAGTTACTTTAATCCAAGTTCTTTCATCTGTTTCTCATCCAGGCGCGAAGGCGCATCAAGCATCATATCACGTCCCGCATTATTTTTAGGAAAGGCGATGAAATCACGGATACTTTCCTGCCCGCCCAGCAAAGCGCACAAACGATCAAACCCGAAAGCGATACCACCATGCGGCGGAGCGCCATATTCAAAAGCGCCTAATAAAAAACCAAATTTCTCCTGTGCTTCCTCTTTATCCATTCCCAACGCGGCAAACATTCTTTCCTGAAGATCACGTTGAAAAATACGAATAGAACCACCACCTATTTCGGTACCGTTGAGTACGATATCATAAGCATTGGCTTTAATTTCTTCATATTTTTCAGGCATAGCCAACCATTGCAGTTGTTCCGGCTTGGGCGCTGTAAAAGGATGATGGCGCGCTACATAGCGTTTTTCTTCTTCCGCATATTCAAACAAAGGAAAATCAATCACCCAAAGCGGTTTGTACAGCTCGGGATTTCTAAAGCCCAACTTTTCTCCCATAAGCAACCGCAATTCGCTCATAGCCTTACGTGTGCGTTCTTCATTCCCTGCGAGCAATAATATCAAATCACCAGCCTGCGCCTTACAAAAAGTAGCTATTTCTTTAAGTTTATTTTCATCAAAAAATTTATCAACGCTGCTTTTGTAAGTGCCGTTTGTATTGCATTTTATAAAGAGCAGCCCCGTCATTCCTATCTGCGGACGTTTTACCCATTCGGTCAGTTCATCTGTTTGTTTGCGTGTATATTCACTTGCGTTCGGAACGCAAATTCCCACTATCGTTTCTGCGTCATTGGTTACTTTAAAATCTACACCGTTAAGCGCTTCACAATGTATTTTGTGATTGACTTTCATGTTTTGAATTTTCATTTCAAAACGAATGTCCGGTTTGTCATTTCCGTAATTCCACATCGCGTCTTCCCAGGTCATACGCGGAAATGCTTCACTGATTTCCACGCCTTTTATTTCTTTAAAAACATGTTTGAATAAGCCTTCAAAAGTTTGTAAAATATCTTCCTGTTCCACAAAGCTCATTTCACAGTCTATCTGTGTAAACTCCGGCTGTCTGTCGGCACGCAAATCTTCATCTCTGAAACATTTTACAATCTGATAATAGCGATCATAACCGCTGACCATCAGTAATTGCTTAAACGTTTGCGGGCTTTGCGGCAGCGCATAAAATTCACCTTCATTCATTCGGCTTGGTACCACAAAATCGCGCGCGCCTTCGGGTGTGGATTTGATTAAAAACGGTGTTTCAATATCCCAAAATCCTTGTGTATCCAAGTAATTTCTTACAGCACGGTTTACTTTGTAACGCAGCTCCATATTATTTTTCAGCGGATTGCGGCGCAGATCGAGGTAACGATATTTTATACGCAGTTCGTCACCGCCGTCTGTATTGTCTTCTATGGTAAACGGCGGGACTGAAGCTACATTCATAATAGCAAAATCCTTCACCTCAATTTCTATATCACCGGTGGGTATTTTATTATTTTTGTTGCTGCGCTCGTTCACTTTTCCTTTTACCTGCACTACATACTCACGGCCCAGCGGCGTTTCATCCAGGCGGGCATTCAGCGTTTCATTGAATAATAATTGTGTGATGCCGTACCGGTCACGAAGATCTATAAAAGTGATGCTGCCGAATTTACGAACAGTTTGCACCCAGCCGCAAAGTGTTATTTCTTCGTTGATGTTGGTGATTCTTAATTCGCCGCAGGTATGAGTTCTGTACATTTAATAAAGTAAAAATGAAAAAGTAATAAATAAAAAAATCTGTGTTGAAAAACGATGCAAATTAAATGAATGCACGATGATAAAATGCATAATGCAGTATCTTGTAGCACAATTTTTAAAAGGATGCAAACCTACAACACACTTTCCGAAGCCGTAAACGCACTGACTAACAAAGGCTATACAGCAGATTTTAGCATAAAACCGTATTGTCTGCATTGCGCATCCCTTAGTTTGGAATTACGCCCCGAAGATTTTCAGATAGATGAATTTTATCGTTTTGAGGGGATGTCTGATCCCGAAGATAACAGTGTGGTATATGCCATCAGCTCAGTAGATGGAAAAATAAAAGGCACACTGGTAGATGCTTATGGAGCTTATTCAGAAAGTTTATCACCCGCAATGGTGGAGCGCCTCAGTTTCAGGCAAGAATAATGGATGCTATAATTCTGTTAAGGAATAAATGCCTTGGACAATAGCGGCTATCTTTACCACATTTTCAAATTCTTTAATGAAAAAATATCTTTTCATAGGTTTACTTCCTTTGCTTAGTGTGCTTTTGACGGCTTGTCCTTATGAATCAAAAATTCCGTTAAGCAAACCGCAGGAAAAAATTGACAGAAAATTTCTGGGCAGGTGGGAAAGCGAAGATGAAGTTTATAACAGCTATACCATCACTCCCGTCAATCAATATGAATACAGCATTTTACAGAAAACTTCCGTGGGCGGCGTGCATAAATACACAGGTTTTATTTCCAAAATACGCGGTGGCTCTTTTCTGAATGCTTACTCCGACAGTTTGCATATTTACTATTTATACCGGCTTAAGTTCGATTCTTCCGCCAATGAAATGACCGTTATGCCTTTTACCAAAGAGATGGCTGCCCGTTTTAAGGATTTTCCCTTGAAGCCAAACGACACGCAGGCCTTAAATGATTTTGTATGGAGAAATATGAACCTGCGGGATTTTTATGATGTGGAAGAACAAGCGGTGTATAAACAAGTTCCCGGCTCCGGCAAATCTTACAATTAAGAAGTAACCCTGTTATAAAAACTTTCCAGTACCCGCAAAAAATCCTGAACGTTAAAGTCGTCTTCCGTCCAGTTGTAAGGTTGCATAATGCTGTTTTTCAACCATCGCAGCGCTTCTTTTGTGGATGAAAATTCATTCAGCTCATCCAGCACTTCTTCGTACGCGTCTCTTTTGCCGTCAAATAATTCGTTGATAAAAACAAATTTTTCATTGATGCCTACAAACTTGCGGATGTCTTCTTTATTTTTTTGCGGAAAAGAAAATTCCTGAATATCGTTTTTTGAAAGGCTTATCGGTTGCGGTTTTTCAGAAAATTGGAAATTATTGCTGGAATATTGATGAAGGAGATTGACTTTGTCCTGAGTATCTGTTTCTTTGTTTTCATCTTCTTCTGCAGGTTCACTTTCGGTATTTTCAGAGCTTTTGTCTATATTTTCCGTTAGTTCTTCCGGCTTATTTTCTTTTTCATCATCATCGTTTGTAGTATCTTTTTCCAAAGCTTGTGTTACTTCTTCCAACGTAGGTTCTTCAGGCAATGAAAACTTGGGCTGCGTCGTTTTTTCTTCATCCTGCTGATTTGCTGCTGTGATAATTTTATCAGGCAAAGAAGCTTTAGTTTCCAACAAGTCTGCATAAATCACACGGAGATAATCCATCATCAAGTCAATGTCCAACGCCGACTTTTCCTGTTTTTCATTCAGCGTTTCTATTTTTTTCAGTAAAAGGCTTATTCTGTCCATATTGCCGCATCAAAATTACAGTTACAAATTTATCCCTTTATGCTTGTAAAGAAAGGAGAATTATCGGGTTTGGGTAAATTCATTCTGTTTTCCTGTCCGTTGTCCGGATGTCTTTAGTAAAATTGCGGTTATCTTTATCCCGCATGTTTATAGAACCTCACCGCTTCGCGCGCAAAAAAGGATGGATAGAAGTGATATGCGGCTCCATGTTTTCCGGAAAAACAGAAGAGCTTATACGCAGGTTGAAACGTGCACAAATAGCAAATCAGCATATAGAAATTTTTAAACCGGCAATGGATAAGCGCTATGATGAAAACCATATTGTTTCGCATAATGAAGTGCGCCTTCGTTCTACGCCGGTAGATAGTTGCTATAATATGCTCCTGCTTGCTTCTGACGCTGATGTGGTAGCGGTGGACGAAGCGCAGTTTTTTGACGAAGGGTTGCCGGAAGTTGCGGAGCAATTGGCCGCTAAAGGCATTCGCGTTATTATCGCCGGTTTGGATATGGATTTTTTAGGAAAACCTTTTGGTTGTATGCCTTTATTATTGTCCAAAGCGGAGTATATTACCAAACTTCACGCTATATGCGCGCAGTGTGGCGATATTGCCAATTTCTCTTATCGGAGATCTGAGATAGAAGACCGTATATTGCTGGGAGAAAAAGAAGTGTATGAACCAAGATGCAGGAATTGTTTTTATAACGCTTAATTTCCAAAAACGATTATATGAAAAAATCGAGAATTGAAAAGATGAAAAAAACACAGACCGACAATGCACATCAACCTACTATTACCCGCGAGGATATGGACAGATTATTATTTGATCTGATCTTATCGGAATTATATGAAAACTCCGATATCAACGCTATTTCTTATGATGAAATCTTAAAAAAACATCAGGTAGAAATTCCTGACAAAGAAAAAGAACGCATTTGGGATATATTGGTCAATTCCATGTGGGTGAGCCCTGTAGTAGGTTTTGGACAATCGGGAAAATTAGAGCTTACTTCTCAGGGCTATCAACTTATGACTCAGTTTGGAAGTTACTCCAATTATCTTGCTTCCATGCAGGTAAATGCCGTGCAGGCCAAAGCGCAAATAGATACACCGCACGACCAGAAAGGCAATCCGCCCCCCGCTGCAGAAAGCAGTGCTGCCAAAAAGAAAGATAAATAGAGCGTTTTATTTTCAACTATTTTTGCCGCATGAAATTGCGAAGAGCAATCCGTATTTTAATATTTATTCTTGCTTCCCAAACTGTACACGCACAACCTGCGGAGAAACAAACCTGGACCTTGCAGGAAGCCGTGCAATACGCGCTAAGTCACAATCTTTCCATTAAGCAAAGCGAACTTAACAAACGGCTTTCCAAACTACAGTTGCAGCAATCACAGCTTTCGCAGCTTCCCAATCTTAATGCTTCGGTATCGTACGGCAGAAGCTTTGGTCGCTCGGTAGACCCGACCACCAACCAGTTTGTAAACAGTAATTATGATTTTCTCGGAGCGAATGGTAGCGCGGATGTTTTGCTTTTCGGTTGGTTTCAGAAAAGAAATCAGATAAACGCTAATAAATATGCTTTGGAAGCGACGAAAGCCGATTTGGAACAGCTTCAAAATGATGTATCTCTAAACGTAGCAACCGGTTATTTACGCGCTATTCTTGCAAGAGAACAAGTGCGGATTAGCGAAAAACAGGTAGCACTTTCAGATGCGCAACTCAGTCAGACACGGAAATTTGTAGATGCCGGAAGATTGCCAGAGTTGAGTGCTAAACAACTGGAAGCACAACTCTCTAACGACAGCGCTACGCTTATCAGCAATATTGCGGCTTACAATTCTGCCATCATTGACATAAAAGCATTATTGAATCTTGATTTTGCAAACCCGTTTGAAATTGTGATACCAGATGTAGACGTAAACGATCAAATCTCTTTAAATGAACTTTCACCCGAAATAATTTATGAAGCGGCTGCAAAAAATTTCGGCAGCATACGCAGCAGCGAAATGAATGTGTTGGCTTCTCAAAAAAGAGTGAATGCGGCGAAAGGAGCCTTGTACCCGCAACTGGGGCTGAATGCACAATCAGGAACCAACTATGCTACGACTTACAAAGAAATAAAAGGCTTCAGCGTTACGGGATATCAACCCACGGGAGCTTACGCGGTAGATTCCTCCGCAATGCGCACCATTCCTGTTTATCAGCCCGTGGTACAATATGAAACACAACGTATCCCTTTGGACAAACAGTTGAGCAACAACTTCCGGCAAACCGTTTCCTTAGCGCTGAACATTCCTATTTTCAACGCGTGGCAGGCACAGTATAATGTAAGACAGGCAAAAATCAATCTTTTTACAAGTGAGCTGAATAAGCAACAGGCGGAACTGAAGCTAAAACAAGATGTTTATAAAGCGTATAACGATGCTTATAATGCCATTCAAAAATATTACGCTGCGGCAAGAGCCGTAAGATCCGCACAGGAAGCTTTTGAGTTTGCCAAGAAACGTTATGAATTAGGATTGACCAATACGGTAGAATATCTTACCACGCAGAATACACAATTTATATCCGAATCTAACCTCCAAAGCGCGAAATACGATTTACTGTTTAAACTGAAAGTGATTGATTATTATTTAGGAAAAGAAATCAAATTTTGAGAGATGAACGAATATAAATCTACGTTATTGCGGGCTACCAAAGAAGCAGGCGCTATTATCAAAGAATATTTTCAGGGCAATTTTAAAGTCAGCAACAAGGAAGGCATCAACAACCTGGTAACGGAAGTAGATATGATGGCCGAAGCCAGGATCATGGATATTATAAAAAGTGATTTTCCTACGCATAGCATCATCAGCGAAGAAACGGGTGTCATTGATAACAATCCTGAATATAAATGGATCATTGACCCTATTGACGGCACGGTAAATTTCGCGCACGGCATTCCTATCTGCTGTGTAAGCATTGCGCTAAGCATTAATGACGTGTTGCAGTTGGGCGCGGTTTATAATCCTATGCTGGATGAATTGTTTTTTGCTGAGAGAGGAAAAGGCGCTTTCTTGAATGATCATCCGATTCACGTTTCACAGAAGTCAGATTTTCGGAAAGCCTGTCTCGTAACAGGTTTCCCTTATAAATGGCCGGAAAATAATGAACATCCCATCAAAGTATTCGAACGTTTTATTTTGCAGGGGTTACCTGTGCGTCGCTTAGGCTCGGCGGCTATAGATCTTTGCTGGGTAGCCTGCGGCCGATTTGATGGTTTTTGGGAATACAATTTAAGCTCCTGGGATATTGCAGCGGGTTATTTGATTGTAGAAGAAGCCGGTGGTAAAATCACCAATTTTGATGGCGCGCCTTATAGTGTTTATGATAAGCAAACGCTGGCTACGAATGGATTGATACACGATAAAATGATTAGCCTTATAAAAAATAAAAATACCGTATGAGCGACAACAGAACAGAGATAAACGATCTTGGGGAATTTGGGCTGATAGAGCATCTGACGCGCGACAATGATATTATTAACGCAAGTACCATACTGAGCGTAGGCGATGACGCAGCAGTCATAGATGCTTTTGGAAAACAAACCGTGATCACTACGGATATGCTTCTGGAAAATGTACATTTTGATTTGATGTACACTCCATTGAAACATCTGGGCTATAAAGCCGTTGTCGTAAACCTCTCCGACATCTGCGCTATGAATGCGCTACCAACACACATTACTATGAGCATCGGTGTATCCAACCGTTTTTCTATAGAAGCTTTGGATGAGTTTTATGCAGGCGTTTACGCGGCTTGCGAAACTTATCATGTGGATTTGATTGGAGGCGATACATGCACTTCGCAAAAGGGTTTTGTAATAAGTGTCACAGGAGTAGGCGAAGTAACACCAGATAAATTCGTAACCCGAAAAGGAGCAAAACCGAATGATATAATCTGTGTTTCAGGCGACTTGGGCGCAGCTTATGTAGGCTTACAGTTGCTCGAAAGGGAGAAGCAGATTTTTATAGAAACACCGCAAGTGCAGCCCGATCTTCAAAATAAAAACTACATTGTAGGCAGGATATTAAAACCCGAACCCAGAACGGATGTGATAGAGTGGCTGGAACAAAACAATATCACGCCCACTTCCATGATTGACGTGAGCGATGGATTGAGTTCCGATATGTTGCATATTTGCAGGCAAAGTCAGATGGGTTGCCACATTTATGAAAAAGAACTACCCATTCATGAAGAGACAAAAGCGATGGCATTTGAATTTAATATGGATCCTACGATGTGCGCTTTAAATGGCGGCGAAGATTACGAGCTGTTATTTACCATAAAGCAGGAAGATTATGAAAAGATAAAAAACTATAATCAGGTAACGGTAATCGGCTATATTACAGATGCCGGCAAAGACACGGTGTTGGAAACCAAAAGCGGAAACATCCATAAAATAGTAGCGCAAGGCTGGAATGCCTTTAAACAGGATAACCAATAAAAACACTGCTTTTACGTTTAATCAATAAGACTCGTAAACGGTGAATTTTTGCATGAAGAAATTAACGATCATATTATTTATTGCCGTATCATCTGCGATCATTTATTCCTGCCAGAAATGGAAAGACACAACGGCTGTTGTCGATCCCAGAATCACGGCCCGAAAATATTGCAATGATCCTGCCGCAGTAAACTACAACTGGGATTTTCCCGGAGTTCAGGACAGCACGGTTTGTATTTACCCTGTAAATCTTTATGAAGGAACATACAGCTTTAACGACAGTATTTATTTTGAAGACAACATCCTTGACAGCGGGAGAATACTTCAGACTTATAACATTCAGTTAGTGCCCGCCGGCAAAAATAAACTTTTACTGAAAGGCTATTGCAGTAACGACATCCAGTTTACCGTGCAACGAAACGGGCTGAAAGCGTATGCGGATACCACGCTGAAACTGGACGATACCACTTTCGCCTACGGGCAACCGCTTTGCAGAATCCTGGATACGCTGACGGGAACAATCATAAAATCCACCAACGACTCTACCAAGAAAAATCTTTTCATCGAATGGCGCGTGGTAAGTGATACAGGGATCAATTATCATAAAGGAACCGCCATAAAACTATAAGCAAATGTTTACCGGCATTATAGAAACTTTAGGAACCGTAAAATCAATCACCTACTCCGGTACCAATCTGGAGCTTTGGATAGAAGCGCCTTTTACACAAGAACTTCAAATAGATCAGTCCGTAGCGCATAACGGCATTTGTCTTACCGTGGTGGAAATATTGGATAAACAATATCGCGTAACGGCTGTAAAAGAAACCATTGAAAAAACCAATATTATTGACTGGAAGGTAGAAGATTTGATTAACCTGGAACGTGCGTTAAAGCTTGGCGACAGGCTGGATGGGCATTTTGTACAAGGGCACGTAGATACGACCGCCGGCTGCACAGAGATAAAACAGCTTACGGGAAGCTGGCTGTACGAGTTTGAATTTTCAAAAGAGTTTGCGCCGCTGATCATTGAAAAAGGATCAATTTGCATAAACGGTGTGAGCCTTACCGCGTTTAACGTAAAAAAGAAAAAATTTGCCGTTACCATTATCCCTTACACTTTTGAACATACCCACTTTAAAAACCTGCGAAAAGGAGATGAAGTGAATCTGGAGTTTGATGTGTTAGGAAAATATTTCTTAAGAAAAGCTATTTTGGAGAAATAAAAATGCAGCAACTTGCTCTGAAATCCCAATACGATATCGTCATCATAGGAGCCGGAGTGGGCGGCTTAACGGCGGCGGCCTTGCTGAGTAAAGCGGGTTTTTCCGTTTGTGTATTGGAAAAAGAACCACATCCCGGAGGCTATTTAGCCGGTTTCCGAAGAAAAGATTTTCGTTTTGATACAGCTATTCACTGGCTCAATCAATGCGGACCTCACGGAATGGCAGGTAAAATTTTTTCCGTTTTAGGAAAAGATCATCCTCATGCAGTACCTCAGAAAAGGATAAGAAGATATGTAGGAAATTCACACGATTATTTGCTGACCAACAGTCCTGAAGAGCTGAAACAGCAATGGATTCAGGAATTTCCGCATGAAAAGAAAGGAATTGAAAAATTCTTTAAAGCCGCTAAGAAAATCGGCGCGGCATTCGATAATTTCAGCAGCATATTCCGTACGGAAGAAAGCATGAATTTTTTGGAACGTTTGAAAAATAAATTGCCGCTTATAAAATTTGGGATGGCCTTTATCCCACATCTGGGTTACTCCGGTGAAAAAGGAGTCAGAAAAGGACTTGGCAAATATTTTAGAACACAAAAATTACAGGATATTTTTGTTGCCGATGGAGAGCTTATCGGCTGCCTCGTACCTATCGGCTGGGCTTACTATGGCGATTTTCAAAGTCCGCCAAAGGGTGGGGGACAGGTAATACCGGAATGGCTGGAGCATATTGTTCACTATTACCATAATGATACTTTTTATAAGTGCGCTGTAGAAAAAATCTTGCTGGATGAATATAACACTGCAACCGGCGTACGTTTTCATCACAGAGGTACAAGCTATGAAGTGAATGCAAAATATGTGGTGGCTGCCTGCGATGTGGAAACACTATATGATAAGATGCTTCCGCCGTCAGTCTTGGATGATAAATTCCGAATGAAGCTGAAAGATGCTGATATGTATAGCAGCTCTGTCACTATATCCATAGCATTAGATTGTCCTGCGCAACAATTGGGTTTCAATGAAGAACTGGTACACATCTGCAATGAAAAAGCATCTAAAGAAGAACATTACAGCGGCGATCCTGTGAAAAGTGAAATCTCCATTTTAGCGCCTTCTTTGCGCGATCCGTCTTTAGCTCCTGAAGGCTGTGGCACCTTAACCATTTTTATGCCTGCAGAAATGTCTTTTCAAAATGAATGGCTTACAACCAAAGATGAAAACGGAAAATATGTACGCAATGAAAATTATAAAAAATTAAAGACAGAAATAGCGGATGTTTTAATTGATCGGGTAGAGAAAATGGTAGCGCCAGGTTTACGCGCTCATATTTTGTTTTACGATGTGGCAACACCTGTTACGCACTGGCGCTACACAGGCAATAAAAATGGTACAATGATGGGCGCCAAACCAGGCAAGAAAAATATGCAAAACAAGATCGCGCATTATCATACACCAGTTAAAAATCTTTTATTGGGCGGACATTGGGCGGAGCTTGGCGGCGGAGTTCCCATTGCGGTAAAAGCAGGCACCAACGCGGCTTTGCTCATTCTGCAAAAAGAAAATAAAAAAGCTTTCCGCTTGCTTGCGGATTATATGGATAATAGAATTTCCACCGAAGACTTTTTAAAGGCGGGTGTTTTCAAAGACTATGATAACTCCTGGATTCCCCAACCCACACCGGCACAAAAAGCGGCAGCGCGGAAAGAAATGAAGGATGAAAAAGCTACAGATTCAAATATTTAATGATCGCCTGAATCTGTTCATCGCTTAGTTGTGTTTGTGGAAAGTGCGGTTTATTGCCCCATTTTTTAAAAATAGTCACTGCGTCTTTATCTCCCGCGTCAATCAGTTTCTGCGCGTCTTTTATCCAGTTAAACAACCAGACATTGCTTCTGTTTTTTGAGAAATTAATCACCGCAGGTCCGTAACCGTCTTTCTGAGGATCATGACAGGCTTTGCATCGCAGTTCATAAAGCGTTTTTCCATCCGTCGCTTTTACTTTCACACTGCCTGCTACGGCAGATTTTTTTCCGTTTACATTTTTTATTCCGCCCTGCACTTTCTCGGTTCGCGTCAGTTGTCCGTTTTGGTAATATTTATAAACAGCTATATCTTTTTTGCTGTTCCATAAAGTCTTTTGCGGTTCGTATATTTTTTCCCGGATAAGGTGGCCGAAGGCGTCATAATATTTCCAGGTTCCGGTTTTATATTCTCCTTCGTAAAATTCTTCATGCTCCAGATTGCCATTGTCATGATTGAAATAAAATCTTCCTACAGGCAGAGCGTCTTTCCAGTTGCGATAGATTTTTATGCTGCCATCATGAAAATATGTAACATCTTCGCCATCCACTTTTTCGCCTTTCTCTGTCAGTTTAAAAACACGCTTGGCGAAGATCTTTCCATCGCTGAAAAATTCTGTGTAGGTTTTGCAGCTACAGCCGGGATCATAGGCAATGAGCATTATTACCTTTCCTTCTTCATTGTATATTTTGGTGGTGCTGGGTATGTTTTTATTAAAACGCTGCGCTTGCAAATGCAAACTATTGTAAAACAAAATTATCAGCAGGCACAGCACTTTTTTCATTGCCAACGAAGATAACTAAAATGAAAAACCGATCCTGAAAGTATAGGTTGTAAAATATTGTAAAAAGAAAAGTTTGCTAAAGCGCCTGAGAAAGCCGGGGTTCTGTTTTTCGCTCACCGATCTGCTGACGCCACATAGCATAATACAAACCTTTTTCTTCAAGCAGTGAATGGTGCGTTCCTGTTTCTACAATATGTCCTTTTTCCAATACAAAAATTTTATCGGCGTACATGACTGTAGAAAGCCGGTGTGCGATCATAATAGTAATATGTTCTCTTCGTTCTGTGATGTCGCGGATGGTGTTGGAAATTTCTTCTTCGGTAAGTGAGTCAAGGGCTGAAGTCGCTTCATCAAAAATCATCAGCCGTGGCTGGCGAAGCAAT
>Ga0153956_1000120_pt1 | contig 98184 bp, 92 predicted proteins | sample TSFL040MetaG_FD_104704 | JGI IMG/M metagenome (GOLD analysis project Ga0153956, IMG submission 104704) | Attine ant fungus gardens microbial communities from Florida, USA - TSFL040 MetaG | ecosystem: Host-associated > Fungi > Mycelium > Unclassified | place: USA: Florida, Wekiwa Springs... | reverse complement strand
CGAACGTGATGGAGATCGTTGCGCTGGTGGCAATGTACTCGCTGACGAACTTCTTCAACAACGTGTTCGATCCCGAGAAGGATTTTCCTGCCGTTGCACCGGCCGGATCGATCTGATCCTTCCATCGCAACCTTCAATTCGACCGAGCGGAGAACGGGAAAGACCGTTATCCGGATGAGCTTGGCGGCCGATAAATTGAAGAAGCGGACGGTGACGACCGAGGCCGTCGCCGCGTCGGTGGGCTATCGATCGGTAGCGGCATTCCGACGCGGTTTACCGACAGGATGGGGACGACGCCGCGGCAACGGCGTCGCCTGCCGGGCAAGGAGGAATAGCGCGCTTCGCTCGCTTGCGGGAATCACGCGGATTTTCCTCGCGGCAATCGACCAATTTTCAGCGCACCGTTGATAAATGAACAGGCGGCCGCATGTAGGTAAGCACCTTCGGATCGAATATCCATCACGTAGGCAGATATTTTCAGGAGCCCCCATGACAACGTACACGAAAACAGATGCTGCAATCGCCAAACTGTCACCGGAGGAGTATCGGGTGACACAGAAAAGTGGGACCGAACGTGCAGGAACCGGCGCGCTTCTACACAACAAGGAACCGGGCATTTACGTCGATATCGTCTCCGGCGAACCGCTGTTCGCATCGTCGGACAAGTTTGAATCGGGCTGCGGATGGCCGAGCTTCACCAAGCCGATCGAGCCTGCGAACGTGAATGAACTGCGCGACACCAGCCACGGCATGATTCGGACGGAAGTGCGATCCACGCACGGCGACAGCCATCTCGGCCACGTTTTTCCGGATGGGCCGCGTGATCGTGGCGGCCTGCGTTACTGCATCAATTCGGCATCGCTGCGTTTCGTGCCGCGCGCTGACATGGTGGCGCAGGGATACGCGGATTATCTCGATCAAGTGGAAGACATCTGATAACGACTGAGCGCGCTGTTCTCGCCGGCGGTTGCTTCTGGGGAGTGCAAGACCTCATCCGCAAGCCGCCGGCGTGATCTCGACCCCGGTCGGGTACACGGGAGCGATGCGCCGAATGCGGCATATCGCTCCCCGGTACCTATGGCGAGGCGATCGAGATCCGCTTTGCTCCCTCGCGAACCTCCTATCGGCAGTTGCCTGAGTTCTTTTTTCAGATCGGCGCCTCGACGACATTGAAGCGCCAGTCTTTTGGCGCATCGCAAACCCGGCGCCTGCCGGCGGCATCGATCGCAGAGCCGCCCCATTCGCGCGACCGCGCCAGCTAGTTCAGTTCAAGCCGTGGCAACGAGAAGAGATGGTCACGCACGACAGAGGCGGGGCCGATCGCCGCACCATCGGCGCCAAAGCGTGTGACGTAAATTGGAGGTGGCTTGAAGCCGTGCAGCAGATTGGCCGACAGCAGTTTCCTGACCCTCGCTTCTACGCGCGGAAACAGGGTATTCAATGGCCCGCGTCAGGCCACGTTCGCGCAAGATTCGCGCGGCTATAGGTCGCCCTGCGCCTGAGCAATCTCAGACATCTTGCCGTGTTGATGTGCCGCAGCAGCATTGGCGTCTTGTGGCGGCTTCTGAAGCCGTTCCCTCCGACGCCCGCGTTCCGTCGTAAAGAGCCCGCTCGATGGTGGGCAGCACATTGGAAGAGTTTGGGACGGGCTCTTCGCGTTGATTGAGCTCCGCCTCCCTGGCGGCCTTGCGAAAACGATAGAGGTAGCTCTTCAGCGTGGCTGTCGTGATGGCTAGCCCCTGCTCGTTCAATGTCCGCAGGACATTCGAAATATGCGTGCGCCGGCTACCAGGCGCCGTTCAATCTCGGGCAGCATACTGCGCAGCCGGGCGGCCTTCGTGCCGGCTTCGATTGGCTCAACAGCGGAGCGAGTTGATCGATTTCATGGATATAGCTTTCTTGATTTGGAATGCATTCCATGTGTATCCCATATGCAGTAATAATGCACTCAGAATACATAATTCCCGGCGTTATCTTGATTTTGATCTGCATTTTTGTTGATTTAAAATGCAAACAAATTGCAGTCAGTCGCGACGGCAAACCGGTGGACTGGACGCGGGCAGAAATATCAGCGCTGCACACTTCGTGCAGCGCAAGCGAAGAGCGGTGAACGTGTCATGGCCCGCGGGGGAGGACACCGAATGTGGCGAGCCGGATGGCGAAGGCCGGACGGATGCGCTCAGCTTCGCCCAGGGTCCCATGACCGGCTCCCCAGGCGTTGGAGTATCAGGACGATGATCACGATAGCCACTATCCCAATTCAGATGAGGACCCTATGTCCGATGTTTTGACGAATTTCCGATTCCCCGTCGCGTGTGCCATCGCGCGGGAGGCGGGGCAATTGATCCGAACAAGGTTCCTCGGCCGGGACGAAGCCTTGAACCTGAAGTTCAAGGGGCCGCAGGACTATCTGACGGAAACGGATGGTGAGGTCGAAAATCTGATCGCTGCCAGGTTGGCTGAAGCGTTTCCCGACGACGGCTTCTTCGGGGAAGAGAGCGGCGGCGAGATTGGTGAGCGAGTCTGGATTGTCGACCCGATCGATGGCACTGCGGATTTCGCCAGAGGGGTGCCGTACTTCTGCGTATCCATCGCGTTTGTGCGAAACGGCAACACGGAGATCGGCGTCATTTACGATCCGATGCTCGATGAACTGTTCGCGGCTCAACGCGGCCGCGGCGCCGCTCTGAATGGCAGGAAAATCAGCGTGAGTGGCATCGAAAACATCACCAGATCGGTCGTGGAGCTGGGCTGGTCGTCGCGTGTGCCCTTTGCGAGATACGCGAAGGTTCTCGAGAGGCTGAACGTACTCGGAGCCAGCGTGAAACGGCGCGGGTCAGGGGCGCTCGGGCTCGCTTACGTGGCAATGGGAAGGCAGGATGCCTATTGCGAGCTGCACATCAATTCGTGGGACGCGGCAGCAGCTGTACTCCTTGTCGAAGAGGCGGGCGGTTGGACCAACGAATTCCTGACGCAGGCGTGCCTGACCGGCGGTAATCGCGTCATTGCCTGTACGCCGCATCTCCGGGCCGTTCTGGAAGAGGCGATGGACGTGTAATTCAGGCAAGGTAGGTAGAACCTTGTCTTCAATCCGGGTCGAGTCGAGCGATGTCAATCAGCGAAATGAGCCGGTTTTCGTTGGGAGGTGACGTTGCCCTCGTCACAGGGGCGACACGAGGTATTGGACGTGCCTGTGCGATAGCGCTGGGAAGCACAGGTGCTGCGGTGGCGCCCGGTTGCCGCGACCTGGAGGCAGGAACAGCTTTCGCAAAGGAGTTGAAGGAAGGCGGTGTCAAGGCCATCGCCTTCCACATGAACATGTTGTCGCTCGAGTCGATCGAGCAGGCAATTTCGGCCGTGGGGTCGGGCCTCGGGCCGTTGAGTGTTCTGGTCAACAACGCAGGGCTCAGTCATCCTGCGCCGGCTATGAACGTCACGGAGGTGCGTTCTTTGCGTCCCAGTCGGCGGCCCGGAGGATGGCAGTACGGACGCGGGGCTCGATCATCAACATTGCCTCCCACCACATACCGAACTTCCCACATGCCCATGGCGGGAGTAATTGGCACCGATGGACTCTTCCGCCTGTTGCTCTCATGGGATCGACCCGGGAAGCCTGTTAAGGCCACGTTAAGCTTCGCCTGAATACAGTTGAGGGCATTGCGTTTAGAACTCGCTCATTCAGGATGCTGCCCATGAATTTTCCCACGAAAAATATCGCGGACCATGCATCCGCCAAAGTTCCGGCGTTGACCCTCGGCTTCTGGGTCATCAAGATAGCTGCCACGACACTCGGTGAGACCGGGGGCGACTGGGTCACGATGTCGTTGAATCTCGGCTATCTGACCGGCACCTTCATCTTCCTGGCTGCGTTTGTCGTACTCGTGTCCGCGCAGATTCGCGCACGGCAATTCCACCCTACGCTGTACTGGGCGACGATCATCGCCACAACCACACTAGGGACGACATTGGCCGACTTCTGCGATCGCTCGCTCGGGCTCGGTTATCCTGGCGGCGTGTCGGTCATCGTCGTATTGCTCGCCGCGAGCCTCGCGATCTGGTACTGGGTGGAGGGCACCGTGTCGATCGAGAGCGTTGCCACCGTACGTGTCGAATGGTTCTACTGGACGACGATCCTGTTTTCTCAAACGCTCGGCACGGCACTGGGCGACTGGACCGCCGACGAAGACCGGGGCGGGCTCGCGCTGGGTTTCGAAGTGAGCGCGGCGATCTTCGGGGCGGGGCTCGTGATAATCGGTCTGCTGTGGTTGACGCGCCGGGTCTCGCGCACCGCGTTGTTCTGGGCTGCGTTCGTGCTCACCCGTCCGTTGGGCGCAACGCTCGGCGATCTGCTCGACAAGCCGATCGCTCAGGGTGGCCTGAGCATGAACCGATTCTACGCGTCGGGCATTCTGCTCGCTTTCATCGTGACGTGCGTGATCGCACTTCCGCAACGCGCGGCGCAGCGCGTGCCGAGCGTGTAACGCTCACTGCCTCACAGGTCGAATTGTGCTATCGCCTGACGGTGTTTTCCGTTGCCGCGATAGACGCGTTCCCGGACAGCTCCGGAACCGTATCGCACGGTGACGACGACCGGCTATCGACGCTGCGCGCGCAGCGTCATCCGATGGCGCCGCGAGAAGTGCAATCACGAGCGGTTGTAAAACTGTCACAAGGTCCCGAGCGTCATGCCAAAACGCTGGGGCCAACCATCAGCCAGATCAAGCGTAAACGCATCGAAGAGCATTGGGGTTGAGGCAAGACCATCGGAAAGATTCGTCGGACCGTGTATCGCGGTATCAAACGGCTGGACCAGCACTTCAAACCGACAATACTGGCAAGCAACCTGACCCGAATGGCGCGAATAGCGGCAGCGGTGCCGGCGGGAGCAACACGATTAGCCGCGCACACCCGGCTCCGGCTTGGCAGCACGCGAGTTGCTCCGCTCGCCCGCCAGGCACCCGCGACGATTCGCCCGGGAATCAGTGGCCGATTGCACACGCGATCTTTTTAAACATTGCTTCGGCCGTCAAGACGCAGTGCTTTTCAACAGCCTGGCAGGTTCGAATTCGTGTGCTTGGTACACGTGAAAATGGAGAATCTTGGTCCTTCTATTCGCTCCATCGATGGTGCAAGATTTGAACATCAATACGGCGAACACTCGAACATGATCGTTCGTTCGATTTCGACTGGAACTCGCGTGGCAGTTGCGTTGTGCGGCTGTGCTGGTAGCGCGGCGCAGACCCAGCGAGGTTGTGACACCGGACGTTGAATAGCCGATTGCGAATCCGCCGGGGCAATGCCGTTGTCGTCGTAGAAGTTCGCTTTTATTTACGCATACGTGATATCAGGCGCACTGGAATCAAACATAAACGACGGCGGGTACACGTCTATCACACTGGCGAGAACCGGTTCGAACCTCTCGGCGTGATCCGTCTCGTAAGCTGGAACGCGAATAAAACTGAAGATTTGTCGCTGGCGGCGAATGGGGGCAAGTCGTTGCCGGTTTTACTCATCCGGAGTCGTGCTTGGCCGAATAACTCGCGGTGTTCCTGCGATTAGCCGCCTTCGCGTCCCGGCGCAACGTGTACCAGGTCAGCCTGGGTCGAACGACGAGGATTATGTTCAACCGCGAATCCGATCGGGATTTCAACCACCTCCAGCTAAGAGTGGCCGCACGATCAAATACCGATTAATGGCCGGCTGCATCCGTTGCTTCTCTTTTCGCGTTTTTCCAGGTCTCGTAACGTAACACCCGGAAATCATGAGATGAACATGTGGCCCGGACATGGATGCCGGCCGATACAAATGGAGATCAGACATGACCAACACGATTGCGGCGAACGGCAAAGCAGCCGCGTATCACGGCATCCCGGCGGAAGACGTCTACGGCTACGCACAGGCGATCAAAATCGGAAACATGGTTTATGTGTCCGGGCAACTAAGCCACGACGACAACGGGACCATGATCGCGCCTGCCACGCTCGATGAAACCGGCAAGCCAACCGACTTCTCAATGATGGCCGAGCAGATGCGGGTGACCTACGCTAACGCTGCGAAGATTCTGGCGAAGTTCGGAGCCACTCTCGATCATGTGGTGGAAGAGACACTCTATGTCCTTGATGTCGATGAAGCGTTTGCAGTGGCGGGCAAAGTGCGCAAAGAAGCGTACGCGAACGCGCGGCCTCAGGTCGCCAGCAATCTGATTGGCGTATCGCGGCTGGCCTTTCGCGAGCAACTCATCGAAATTGTCTTCAAAGCGGTCCTGCCGGCGGCGTAGGCGGATTCCGATGATCTGCGCGATGCGTTCTCATGCACTGCCTGCACCTCGCGGTGACGGCCGTGCCTTTGCACCGACCGGTATCAGGCCGTGTCAAACGAAACTTGCTACCCGTAGCGCGAAAACACGCTTGTCTCTCAACCTGTCTCTTCAGTCGAAGGAACGACCATGAGCAACAGAACCGCTACGGCCAACAGCGTCATCGGAATGTATTTCGAGCGGCAGCGCCGCCAGGTACTACGCCACTTCTGCTGCCTTGAACGGTGACCGGATTCGCGAACTCACGCGAATCGGTGCCGCCGCACCGACATCCTTCCTGCTCGGAGCCGGCGCTTTATCGGCGTGCGCACGCCTGAAGTCACGGCGCGGCTGATTGCGATTGCCGGGACCCGCCGCACGATCACTGACGCGGCCGTGACCAGCGCCATTCTTGCGCGACTGGCACTGATGGTTGAAGTGGGCGACATGCCGGCGTCGATAGTGCGGGCATGGGAAATCCTCGCTTTCGATCTGTATATGGAGCGCCGGCGGCGCGGCGGTGAACTGGAGCATGAGGGGCACGGGGCGCGGGGCGCGGAAGCCGCGTCGCCCAATGGCTGAAGTGTTGGATTTGGTATAGGAGAGATGGGACTGTCATGACTGAGCCACTCGACCATAATCGGGCGACGCTATCTAGCGCCTGGGACCTGGGGAAACTTCGTGTCTACCGTTGGACCGGGAAAGCTATTGCCGTGGTGGTGCTTCTTGCGTTGGGCGCTGGCTACTATTACTACATGCACAGGCGGAGTTCCGCGGCCGTGACTGCGCCTCCTCCCGCGTTGGTGACGGTCAGCCCTCCTTTGGAGCGTGACCTCGAACGCAGGCTCGGTTTCCTGGGGCAATTCTCCGCAGTGAACCGAGTGGAGCTTAGGGCCCAGGTAGGGGGAGTGCTGACGCACATCCATTTCAAGGATGGCGAAACTGTCCATAAGGGCGCGTTGCTTTTTGAGATCGATCCCGAGCCGTACGAGATCAAGTTGAAAGAAGCCACGGCATTGCTCGCGTCCGCCAGGGCGCGGCTTGCGTTGGCGGGCCGAGAGTTGTCGCGGGCTCAGGAGTTGCAGCGGTCCGAAGCCGGCTCGGTTCAGAACGTCGATCAGAAAGTTGCCGAACATCGCGCCGCTCAGGCGGCGGTGGATCAAGCCAGCGCTCAGGTTCTCGATGCCAGGTTCGATCTGGACCACAGCAAAATATCGGCGCCTTTTACGGGCCGGATGGGCACTCATCTCGTCTCGACCGGCAACCTCGTCTCGGGAAGCCGTGCGGGCAGTAGTCCGACGACGTTGCTGGCAACGATCGTATCGCTCGATCCGATCTATGTCGATTTCGACATGAGCGAAAACGACTACGCGGCCTTCCAGCGAGAGCGCCAGGGCCAGGCGGGGCAGTTGTCCAATCAGGTAACGCTTTCACCAACCGGCGACGATCTGTTCTCGCGGCGGGCAACGCTTGATTTCATCGATAACTCCCTTGATCGATCCAGCGGCACTATCCATGCGCGAGCGACCGTGCCCAATAACGATCTTTCCTTGACCCCTGGTGGATTTGCACGTATTCGGCTTGCTGTTTCGAATCCCGAGCCGGTGCTATTGATTCCCGATGCCACAGTACTTGCTGACCAGACCGACCATATTGTGTATGTCGTCGGAAAAGACAATCTTGTCGCTGCGAGAAAGGTGGAAGTTGGCGGTCTGCGAGGCGGGCTGCGCGTGATCCGTTCGGGTTTGTCGGCCAATGACAGGATCATCATCGGCGGTGTTCCGGCAGTACGTCCCGGGGCAAAAGTAACGGTTCAGGAAGGAACAATCCGGTACGCAGCCGAGGCTGATCGAGTTGTCATGGAGAGTGCGAAATAATGAGGCTCCCGCACTTTTTCATTGAGCACCCGCGATTTGCCGCGGTGCTCAACATTTTCCTGGTCCTGATTGGACTGGCAACGATGGTTTCACTACCCGTTGCACAGTACCCCGACATTGTCCCGACGACTATTCAAATATCCACCTCGTACCCCGGCGCTTCGTCGGAAACGATTGCTCGCACCGTCGCAACGCCCATTGAGCAGTCTGTCAATGGCGTCGAAAACATGGACTACATAAGCAGTCAGTCCACCAGCGACGGCCGCTTGACGATCAATGTGATCTTCAAGATCGGAACCGATCCCAACACCGCACTGTTACTGACGCGCAGCCGAGTCGAGGACACCTTGTCGCGCTTGCCGGAGGCGGTGCGTCTCCAGGGCGTGGAGGTCAAAAAGACCATCGCGGCGCTGCTTCTGGCGGTGCATGTCTATTCTCCCGACGGCTCCAGAAGCGCCGAATACATGTCCAATTACATGCTGGGGGTTAGAGACGAACTGGCGCGCTTGCCCGGAGTTTCCGAACTCATGCCGCTTGGTGAGCGCCAATATGCGATGCGGATCTGGATCGATCCAGACCGGGCCGCTGCCTACGATATCAACGCCAGCGAGATTCTGACCGCCTTGCGCGCGCAGAATGCGCAAGTCTCCGCCGGTGTGCTGAATCAACCGCCGGTGTCGAGCCAAGGGGCTTATCAGTTGAACGTAGAGGCGCTCGGGCGCTTGACCACACCCGAGCAATTTTCCGATGTCGTTGTCAAAACCGACACGCAAGGCCGCGTGACGCGTATTCGCGATATCGGCCGGGTAGAAGTGGGTTCGTTGGATTACAGCACCATAGGCTATGTAGACCGTTCGATTGCAAGTCAATGGATCGTCATCGCCACGCCCGGGTCCAACGTGGTCGATGTTGAAAATTCCATCTGGAACAAGATGGCGGAACTGAAAAAGAGCTTTCCGCCCGGCATGGACTATCAGCGAATCTACGATCCAACCACTTTTGTCAGCCAGTCCATCGAAGAAGTCATTGCAACAATTTTCGATGCGATTCTGCTTGTCGTCGTCGTGGTCTATCTGTTTTTGCAGAATTGGCGCGCGACCATCATTCCGGTAATCGCGATTCCCATTTCGTTGCTCGGCACATTCACGGTGTTGTCGATCTTTGGCGCATCGATCAACAATCTGTCCTTGTTCGGGCTCGTCCTGGCTGTAGGGATCGTGGTGGACGACGCCATTGTCGTCGTCGAGAATGTCGAACGGAATATGGCGCTCGGCATGTCGCCGAAAGAGGCTGCCCATCAGACGATGAACGAGGTGTCGACGGCGCTGCTCGCCATCGCTCTAACATTGTGCGCGGTGTTCGGTCCCGCCGCGTTGATGTCGGGAATCACGGGGCTTTTCTTCAAGCAATTCGCGATCACCATCGCCGCTTCCACCGTGATTTCGTGCTTCGTGTCCTTGACGTTGAGCCCGGCGCTGTGTGCGGTTCTGCTCAGGCGTCGTGACCATGGCAGTGCGAGCGGCAGCAAGACGATCTTCAGCCGTCTGCATGATGCAAGCTTTGGCCGATTCAATCGTGTCTTCGATGCGCTCTCTAACCGTTACGGAACGTTGACTAGCCGGTTGGTGCGTAAAACCACGGTCATGCTTGTCGTTTACGCCGGTTTGATCGTCGCCACGGGTTTGCAGATGGCCCGCATGCCGAGCGGGTTCATCCCTGACCAGGACATTGGTTACCAGGCCGCGGTTATCTTCCTGCCTCCGGGTTCCAGTCTGGAGCGTACCGACAAGGTGTTGCGCGAAGTGAACGACATCATCCTTGAAACACCGGGCATCAAAGGTGTCGGCCATACGTCGCCGATTACCGGATTTGACGTAACCACGAGCACCAATGCACCGAATGTCGGCACGGTGTTCATCGGATTGCCGTCGTTGTTCGGCAAACATGTTCCCGGCGTTAATGCGGCCACGATGCTGAAGCGGTTGCAGGCGCGCTTGTCGCACATCCAGGATGGTGTTGTCGTTGTCGTTCAACCTCCGCCGGTTCAGGGGCTAGGTGCCGCGGGTGGCTTCAAGCTGATGCTTCAGGACCGCGCGGGGTTGGGGCCCCAGGCACTTGCCAGGGCTGCCAACGATCTCGTCAAGGCTGCGAACCAGGATAAAACTTTCAGTGGGGTGTTTACGCTGTACAACGCCGGGGCGCCGTCTGTCTATGCCGACATCGATCGGGTCAAGGCCGAGAAGGTAGGACTCACGCCAACCGACGTTTTCTCCACCATGGAGCTTTACCTCGGATCGCAGTACGTCAACGACTTCAACTTCCTGGGCCGTACGTATCAAGTCCGGGTGCAGGCGGACCAGGCATTCCGCAAGACGCCGGAAGATATCGGCCGCCTCAAGGTGCGCAACGCCTCCGGCGAGATGGTGCCGATCGGGACGGTGGCGACGTTCAGGAACACGAGCGCGCCGTATCGTTTGCCGCGCTACAACCTCTTTCCGGCCGCTGAGATTATGGGTGCCGCGGCGCCTGGAAAATCGTCTGGTGAAGCATTGGAGCGCATGGGGCAGCTGGCCGATCAGGTTTTGCCTAACGGAATCTCCTATGAGTGGACCGATCTGGCGCATCAGGAGAAAACGCAGTCTACTTCTCCGCTCATTGTTTTCCTTGCGTCGGCACTGTTCGTGTTCCTTGTGCTCGCCGCCCAGTACGAGAGTTGGAAGACGCCGCTGGCCATCGTGTTGATCGTTCCCATGTGCTTGCTGGCGTCGGCCTTGGGCTTGAATATGCGCGGCATGCCGATCGATATCCTTGCGCAGATAGGTTTCGTCGTGCTGGTCGGGTTGGCGGCCAAGAACGCGATCCTGATTGTGGAGTTTGCGAAGCAGCGCCAGGATGAAGACGGCGTGGGCCCGGAAGACGCGGCGGTTCACTCGGCGAGAGTGCGCTTACGTCCGATTCTGATGACTTCTTTTGCGTTCATTGCCGGCGTCGTGCCGCTCGTTATCGCGACCGGTGCGGGCTCGGAGATGCGCCAGTCGCTTGGGACTACCGTGTTCTTCGGGATGCTCGGCGTCACGATCTTCGGTCTGGTGTTTACGCCGGCGTTCTATGCTTTTGTTCGGAAATTGGGGGTAAAGGATGAGGAAGCTTTGGCTCGGAAACTTACGAAAGGAAACGCGCCATGAAGAACCTTCCGTTCTCGAGGCCATGGGCATCCGGAACCACGTCCGGTTTGATTTTGAGCGTATTGATGGCGGGCTGTGCCGTTGGGCCGGATTACACCGCTCCCAAGGTGGAGCTGGTGCCGTTTCACAACAGCGACGCTGTGGCGAGCCGGCCGGCAAATATGGCGGCGCCCAGGCTCGATCTCTGGTGGAGCGGTTTTAACGATCCGATGCTGGACAAAATTGTCCAGCGCGCGTTGGATCAAAACCTGAGTCTGCAGGCGGCGTTCGCCCGAGTCATCCAGGCTCGAGCGGCTGCGCAGGCGGCGGGCGCCGAGCTTTTGCCGACCGTCGATGCCTTCGGCGAGGCGTCCAAACAGCACCAGAGCGTGAATAGCCCCTTAGGCACGCTGGCCAGTTCGTTTCCCAACTACAGTCGTTCCCAGGCGTCGTATCGGGTCGGGGCGAGCGCCAGTTGGGAAATCGACCTGGCGGGCGGGCTCAGACGAGCCCGCTCCGCGGCGCTAGCCGAAGAGCAGGCCGCCGAAGCCGACCACGTGGGCACGCGCATTACCGTCGCTGCTGACGCCGCCGATGCCTATCTGCAGATCCGGGGGCTGCAGGCACGAGTCGCGGTAACGCAGGACCAGATCAACACGGATGAGCGTCTTCTTGAGTTGGTCAGGGCACGCTTGAAAGCCGGTGCCGCCGACGGTCGTGAGGTTGCGCAGGCTGAGGCGCTGGTTCGCGAGGCGCGGGCAGTCCTCCCGCTCTTTCGTACCTCCCTCGAGGCACAACTGAATCGCCTGGACGTCTTGATGGGTGCCCAACCGGGAACGTACGCGGCTGAACTGGCGAGCACCGGACCCGCTGTAATACCCGATATTCCGGCGATCGGTACCGAAGATCAGCCGCTTGACGTGTTGCGGCGGCGCCCGGACGTCATCGCCGCGGAACGCCGTTTGGCGGCCTCGAACGAGAATATCGGCGCGGCGATTTCCGACTACTATCCCAAAATATCGCTATCTGGCATTCTGGGGTTTGACAGTATTTCCGCGGGTCAATTATTCAAATCGGCCAGTTTTCAGCCGATTGGGACGGCTGGATTTTCCTGGCGCCTGTTTGACTTCGGCAAGGTTGATGCGCAGGTCAAACAGGCCAAAGGCGCCTATGCAGAAGCGCTGGCCGAATATCGCGAATCAACGCTGAAGGCTGTCCAGGACGTGGAAGATGCGTTCATGGCGCTAGTCCAGACGGAGCTTCGCACCGAAGAATTGAAGCAGGAGGTCGCGGCGCTCATCCGCGCGCGAGATCTTTCTGAAAAGGCATATCGTGCCGGCTCGATCACACTCACCGACGTGTTGGATGCCGATCGCCAACTGCTGGTGTCCCGGGATGCTCTTGACGCTTCGAGAACCGATGCGGCAAGAGCCGCGGTGCGGGCGTTCCGTGCGATGGGAGGAGGCTGGAACGCACCTCAGTCCATTGCTCAAGCCGAGGCTGATCATTTGTCGGGAGTTAACTAACATGGAAGCCTGCGGGTCGAACAATGCAATCAGGCATCTGGCGGCAACTGATCGCGAGCCCGTATTCAATGCCGCCGCGGACCACGCCGGTTTTTTCGCTGTTTTTGCTTGTAGTCTCCACAAGAACGGCTTTTCCTGAACCGTTTACGGCCCACACTGGAGGTTGATATGCGTAGGAACATAGAACTTCTCGGTTCGATATTGTCCTTCATGCAGGATCACGAGGAGCCCACGCAATGCTGCAAAGAGATCGAGAACGGCGCGGGCAAAGCACTGGGTCACGGTTGGCCCGAGGTGCGCTTGCATTTGGCGCTGCTGAAGGACATGGGGCTGGTCGCTGAATGCACGACGCCGGCAGAGTATCGTTTGACCAGTATCGGTTATGACGTGATAGAAAGTGCCGATCCGCTTGAGCGGCTGAGGCAGTGGGCCAAACTATCAGGTACCCCCGATAGCACCGTGGCGCATAACCTCGGCTCGTCTCCGCATCCCTTGCCGCCGGCCCTGCATAGCAGTCGGTCTGTATCGTGAGGGCATTGTCAGGGCAAGGCTCGTCGGATAAGACGACGCGCTGAAGAAATCGAAATCGCTGTATCACGGTCACCGTTTTCCGGCTGAGGCCATCAGCTGCGCTGTTCGTTGGTATTTCCGCTTCCAGTTGAGCTTGCGCGACATCGGGGAGCGGCTCTTCGAGCGTGGCGTGATCGTGACATACGAGACCATCCGATGCTGGGGTAGCAGGTTTGGTAGGGGTTTTGCTCATCGCGTGAAACAGGGAGAGCATGGTGGTGTCCTGGTGGCGGGCCGGCCGGGAGGCCTTTGGGGCCTTTTCGAGGTAGAACCTTTCCCTTGCTATTTCAGCCCTTTGGCCTTTGACCGTTTCGGTATAGCGGGAGCGTGGGTTGGAGACGACCGTGAACACGACAACCCACCGTAGCACTACAGAGCGCCTTGGCCACAGCCTCGGCCTCGGATGGCGCGCCTAATCCAGCAGAAAGCTCGGCTTCGATGCGAGGTGCTTCATCCAGTTCGATCAGTCGCTCGCCGCCCATGGACTTGACCATGGTGGTGGCTGTCGGTGACGACCATCACATCGGCGGCATAGGAGGTGAGGCTGAACACCGCCAGCGATGCCGGCAGCGCGGCGGCCAGGCCAAGGGTTCGCCAGCCTGGCGCAAACCTGAAAAGTGATGCTGGCATGTCGAATACCCAGGAAGTGGATCAGCGCCATAGTCAAACGCCAAATGCGCTGTAGTCCCACAAACAATGCGCACCGCGAACACACCGCATACCTGCTGGCCTTACTGAAAATAGCAACGGGAACGGGCGTTAGATGGACGACGACATGGGATTCATGTCTGGTGTTGTGCAAGCCGGTATTCTTCACGTCTGATTGGCTGGCTATAAGGCGCCAGGTACGCGACCTCGAGGTAACTCGTCCCCGGCTTTGCACTGGGCGAGACTGCCCGGATAAATGGCCAATGCGCCGGGTGTGCCGGCGGCGTGCTGACTTGAAGGAGACGCTACGTCATTCACCTGCGATTTCATTGTGCCCGGTGTCTGATGCTGGGCTTGTGGATGGCCCTGTCGCCCGTGGGGCAAGTCCATCCACCAACGGAGGTTTTGGGGACGGCAATGTAGAATCGTGTGGACGTACCCAGCCCGGTCACATACCAAAAATTCAAGCCCCAACCAGATGCAGAATCAAACACTGCTTCAGCTTCTCAATGCTCGCGTCCAAGATGCCCTTATGGCAGCAGGCTGCACGAATGCCACTGCTAACGTTCAACCTGCCAGTCGTCCCGAGCACGGAGACTATCAGGCAAACGGGATTATGGCTGCAGCGAAGTCAAACAAACTCAATCCGCGTTTACTGGCCCAAACGGTGGTGGACCATCTTAACCTCGAAGGCATCGTCAGCCACGTAGAGATCGCGGGACCAGGTTTTATCAACATGACAGTCTCATCAGATTATCTGGCGCGCTGGGTGACGGAAGCATTGAGTGAGAATGGTGGCCTGGCGGTGCCGCGTGTGTCCGGGGATGCCGCACAATGCGTCGTGATCGATTACTCATCTCCGAATCTCGCCAAGGAAATGCACGTTGGTCACCTGCGCTCAACCGTGATCGGTGACGCATTGGCGAGGGTTTTGCGTTTTGTCGGTCACAAGGTGATCGCGCAGAATCATGTCGGTGATTGGGGCACGCAATTCGGCATGCTGACGGCGTCTATGGACGAAGCCGGGACGGACGACGCTTCAAACGTTGCGCTCGCCGATCTCGAAGTGTTTTATCGGAACGCAAAGAAGCGCTTCGACGAAGATTCGGCATTCGCGAATCGGGCACGCGATTACGTGGTCAAACTGCAAGGGGGCAATCCGCGCGTGCTCGACCTATGGAAGCGCTTTCTCGACGTCTCGATGACGCACTGCGAAGAGATTTATCGTCAGCTGAATGTGGGCTTGACACGGGCCGATGTGCATGGAGAGAGCGCCTATAACGACGATCTACCGGTAGTCGTGGCCGACCTCAAAGCAAAAGGTCTCACCGTCACGAGCGAGGGTGCGCAAGTTGTCTTTCTCAATGAGTTCAGTGGCAAGGACGGCGAGCCCGCCGCCTATATCGTGCAAAAGCAGGATGGCGGCTACCTTTATTCCACCACCGATCTCGCCGCGATCCGCTATCGTGTCGGCACGCTCAAGGCCGACCGGGTTCTCTACGTCGTTGATGCCCGGCAGAAACTGCATTTCCAGCAGCTCTTTTCCGTCGCACGCAAGGCCGGTTATGTGTCACCCGCAATCCAGCTAGAGCATGTTGGATTCGGCGTAGTGCTAGGCGACGACGGCAAGCCGTTCAAGACGCGCAGTGGCGACACGGTCAAGCTCGCAGAATTGCTGGCTGAGGCAACGCAACGGGCCTTTAATCTGGTCAGCGAAAAAAGTCCCGGGTTGTCTGAGGCCAACCGGGCTGCTATTGCGGAGGTTGTCGGTATTGGTGCTATCAAGTATTTCGACCTTGCCAGGAACCGTAGTACCGACTATGTATTCGATTGGGCCAGTATGTTGTCCTTCGAAGGCAATACTGCGCCGTACCTCCAATATGCGTACACACGTATCCGGAGCATGTTGCGCCGCGCCGGCACATGGGACGGAGGCGCCAAGGTGTATCTGGTGGAACAGGCCGAACGGCAACTCGCCCTTCAACTGGTGCGCTTTTCAGATGCGGTGCTCGCGGTTGCACATGACGCTTTGCCAAACTACCTGTGCGCCTATTTATATGAACTGGCCTCCGCCTTGATGCACTTTTACGAAGCGTGCCCGGTTCTCAATGCATCTGGCGAGACACGCGCCAGCCGGTTGCAACTATGCCGCCTTACAGCAGATACGTTGCGCACAGGGCTTGGACTACTTGGGATCGACATTCTTGAAGCGATGTGATGCCGACTCGCGGCTTCCGCCGCAGCCTCAAGCTGTGCAGGGGAGGCTGCCACGGACGGCGAGTTAAAAGTGTCGTGGGCACAGAAACGTTTCATATCTATTGTTCTAACGATCTTTTGAATATAGACAAACGACTGGACCTCTCAAAGGCGTTCATCACGGGGTGATCGTTCGACCCGGGGCCGCGGCGCGCGCCGGTCAGGCATGAACGCCGGCGGTAACTGTGCTGCGGCGATGGTTACGTTGGCAGGCGCCGCATACGCCGTTCACCTCCGTTTGCCCACCATCCACCGTGTAGTGCGCGGAGCGAGCCGCTTTGGACAACGCACTTTCAAGCCCCTGATCGGCCAGTATCTCCGTGGCCCCGCAGACAGTACACACCAGCAGGATCGTATGCTTGCGTCCATTCGTTACCGATACAAAAAATGTACTCGTAGCGGCTACCCGATTCACGATCCCGATCTTCATCAAAAACTCCAGCGCACGATACACCGAAGGCGGAGACGGTCGTCGGCCCACTGAAGGCAGATCGTTGATGATTTCGTAGGCGGTCGCCCGTCCGCCGCGCTGGAGCATGAGGGTGAACACCTGACGCCGGAGCGGTGTCAGCCGATGGTCGCCAGCTGCGCAGCGCCTTTCCAGCGTTTCCATTGGTGTCCCGGTATTGGTTGCCGCCATCGTGTCGCCCACCCCAAAGTCCGATATTTACCGAATGTAAGTAATATTATATCATTTCGTCTGCATCGTTGTGGCAAGTTGTAATGTCGTCGGGCCGACGATAGCCCCGATGCTGGCGCCGGAGCGCCGAATGGTTATTAGATGATGATATGTTATATCGTTTCTAATTGGGCTCCGGTTGATATAAACGCTCTCTAGAACAACTACCGTGAACCCAACCCTTCCTCGCTTTTCCACGCAGGCACGTCGGCTGTCGCCGCTCCCGCTCGCGCTGCTGGCAGCGCTGGCGCATGCGCAGTCACAGCCGCCGGGCGTGGCTCAGGATTCCACCTCGATCCCTGGAGGCTCGCTTGCGCCGGTCTTCATCACCGCCAACCCGCTCGGTGACACGAACCTGATCGCGCCGGCGACTGCGCTGTACGGCGATGCCTTGACGCGCCGCCAAACGAATTCGCTGGGTGCGACGCTGAACGGCCTGCCGGGGGTGTCCACCACGACGTACGGTCCGATGGTGGGGCGGCCGATTATCCGCGGGATGGATGGCGACCGTATCCGGATCCTGCAGAATGGCGTAGCGGCGTGGGATGCGTCGTCGCTGTCCTATGACCACGCCGTGCCGCAGGAGCCGCTGACCATTGAGCGCGTCGAGATTGTGCGGGGGCCGGCGGCGCTGCTCTATGGGGGTAACGCGATCGGCGGCGTCGTGAATACGATCGACAACCGTATTCCCCGGGAGCCCATCAAGGGGGTGACGGGCGCAGTCGATGCGAGCTATGGCGGGGCGAACAACGCGCGCGCTGGCGCGGCCGAGGTTGAGGGAGGCAATGGCCAGTTCGCATTTCACGCGGATGTGTTCGACCGTGAGACCAGCAAGCTGCGGATTCCGGGTTTCGCCCATTCTGAGCGCCAGCGTGCCCTCGATGGCCCGGATGCAGATGAAGCGTACGGCAGCATCCCGAACTCGGACGGCCGGTGGCATGGCGGCGCAGTCGGCGGTTCTTACACGTGGGCGGACGGATACGCAGGTCTGTCGTACAACGGCTTCGAGGCGAATTATGGGTCTGTCGCCGAGGACGATGTCCGGCTGCGCATGCACCAGGACCACGTGGCGTTCGCATCGGAAGTCCGCAATCTGCAGGGGCCGTTCTCACAGCTGAAGTTCGATTTCGGTTACACGGACTACGAGCACAAGGAAGTCGACAACGGGGAAACCGGCACTACCTTCCGCAATCACGGGTACGAGGCTCGCATCGAGGCCCGGCACCGGAAGATCGGTCCGTTCGAAGGCGCTGTCGGTGTTCAGGTCAGCCAGAACACGTTCTCGGCACTCGGCGACGAGGCGCTGGTTCCCACGACGCAGACAACCAACGTTGCGTTGTTCGGACTTGAGGAATGGAACGTCACGGACGCGTTCAAGCTCAGCGCCGGCGCGCGCTACGAGCACGTGAAACAGGAACCGACTGCCGCGGGCAACGACAAGTTCGCCAGCGCGATGGATCGTGATTTCAACGCGGTCAGCGCATCGCTTGGCGCGTTGTACCGGTTTGCGCCGGCGTGGTCGGTAGCGGGTAACGTTGCCTACACCGAGCGTGCCCCCGCGCTCTACGAACTCTACGCAAACGGTCCGCACGATGCCACAGGACAGTACCTGATTGGCAATCCGGATGCGCAGAAGGAGAAGGCGGTTTCGACCGACCTGTCACTGCGCTTTCAAAGCGGGCCGAACCGGGGCAGCGTCGGTGTGTTCTACAGCCGATTCAAGAACTATCTGACCGAGTACAACACGGGGCGGCTCGTCGATGACGACGACCAGGCGGCCGCTCCCGGGACCGACGACGCATTGAACGAGGCGGTGTATCGCGGTGTGCGCGCGGAATTCTACGGCATCGAACTCGACGGCAAGTGGCGCATATTCCAGAAGGGTGCGCATCGGGTTGACGTTGAACTGGTTGGCGACTACACGCACGCGCGCAACATGGATAACGATGAGCCGCTGCCCCGCATCTCGCCGCTTCGGGCGACGCTCGCGGTGGACTACGGGTATGGCCCGTTCGGCGCCCGCGCTGAAATGGAGCATGCATGGGGACAGCACCGGGTGCCTGAAGACGATCTTCCGACGGACAGCTATACGAAGCTGGGGCTTGTCCTGACCTACAAGTTCCACGTCGGTACGACGAACTGGCTCGCGTATGTCCGTGGCGACAACCTCACGAATCAGGAGATCCGTTATGCGAGTTCCGTGGTCCGCGACATCGCTCCGGAAGGCGGACGCAGCGTAATGGTTGGGCTGCGCACCACGTTCTAACCGGTTGCCGGACATGCGTCGGAAGCGGTCGCCGGCGCATGTCTTTCCGCGCAGGGGCAATAGAACACAGCTGTCCTCGTCGGCGATGGGCGGGTCATCGCGTTTTTGCTGGCAACGCGAACTGCCTTTCCTGCCGCATCTATTCGAGGAAGCCGTGATGTATGTAGAACATCCCGACGCCTGCGAGCAGGCGTACCAGAATCTTGCAGGCGAGCTCGCGGGAATTCACGAGCCACTGGTTGAGGTCGCACGGGGTGCTCGGGGAATGCGGCAGTGACGGACGGGCTATCTTGATGCGGTCATTCTGGTAGTGGCGTAGTGGGCGCGCGAAGGAGTGCACTTTCTATCGCATTCCGGGACACAGGCAATTGGCGACCGGCATCCAACACATCGGTGAGCGCGATAGAGCCGGCGCGATATACCTTCTCAGAAAGATCTCTCGCTCGGGTGAGCGCGGACACATGCTGCCTCAACTCGTCGTTGCGAAGCTCACAGGTGGATTTTCCTGGAAGCAGTCGGACCCTACGTTCTCCACCGGATGTACAACTGGAGCGAATGCATAGCTTCTCGACCACTCGCCGTAACCCTTGACCAGAAAGAATCCGGAGCGTTCGATGTATTTCTGACGGGACGTCCGATAGACCGCCCGCAGCGCAAACCACGGCACCTGCGGCAAATCATGATGAACAAGATGATAGTTGTTATTCAGAAACAGCAACCGCCACCACCATCCCGCTTCATTGATCACCGTGCGATGCGCCTGTTCGCGAGCGACACGATGCTCATGAAACGAACGCACCGACGCAAGCGATAGCGAGCCATAGCCCGCGCCGACGATAAACAGCCATGCGGGTATTCCGCACGCCTGTTGCAACCATGCGCTCAGCGCCGCCAATGCGGCGAGATGCGCAAGCCACGCGGGCACGTCGCGCCAGTCGCCGGCGCCGACCCTGCCAAGCGCCTGCGCGGCGGTCGCGGCAAGCGAAAACGCCGGCCCGGCCAGCATGCGCCCAATCAGCGTATTGCGAAAAAGCAGCAGCGTGCGCATCGCTTGTCCCGCGCGTTGCCATTCACCGGCGTTGACGAAATAACTCTCGGGATCGCGGCCGGGTTGCGTCAGATATGCATCGTCGTGATGCCAAAGATGCGACTCGCGATAGATGCGATAAGGAAGCCACACCGCTAGCGGTGCGAAGCCGAGCAACGCATTGACGAATCGCGAGCGCGTCGGATGACCGTGCAGCAGTTCGTGTTGCAACGACATATACCAGGTGCCGAGCACCGCGAGCAACAGCGTCGTTATCGGTAAGCCGAACGCTCGCGCGTGCGTCGCGACGCTAAACCAGCCACCATAGATTGCGGCGATCAGCAGCCACGTCGGCCATTGCGTGCGCCACGTCCAACTCGCCGCGAGACGGGCGATGTCGTTGCGCTGGGTGTCGTCGAGATAGGTCGCCATCGTCGGATCGGTCGTGATGCGGGTTCAGAACGATCCTACGGCGCGACGCGTGGCGCCCGAACCAATTTGTTCGGCAATACATCTGCGCAATCGTGGATAGCGTGCGGGCGACGTAGCCCGCGCTCAATGGGCGTCGGCCACCCGGCACGCGTGATCGAGCAACCCTTCGGCGGTGCCGCTGCCATCGTCGACGTCGATGCCGCTATTGACGATCAGCCAGCCGTCCGTGCTGGCCGATGCGCCCGCACCCGTCACGAGGATGGTCTGCGAGGCCATCGTCGCGGCGTTGGGGTTGTCGTGCGCGACGATCCGGAACGGGTTGTCCGCGCCCGTCAGCGAGCTCACGCGCATGATCCGGTAACGCTTGCCATCGATCGTGTCCCAGCGCCATTCGCCGGGCGCGTCATGCGCATGAGTCGCGAGCGCCGCGCTGATGTCGCGCCGCATGCAGTCGATATGGATATGCAACTGATTCTGCGAGCGGCGAGATTCGGAGTTGATTTCGAGGCCGAGCTGATCGTCGGGCAATTCGCGTTTGACCGCCTGCTGAACGTAATGGCGCGAATCCCACGCGTCGCGCCAATAGTCCTTCGCGCCGGGCGCGAGAATCAGCGGACTCTCGATGCCGGTGATGCGGTCGGTCGGCATCAGCAGATATTGCGAGCGCCCGAAAATATCCTTCAGAACCACGTAGCGTTTGTCTAGATCGACGGCCGTGCATTGACCGGGCGTGCCAGTCGTCTGCTGCGACGGCACGCAGCGGATATCGACGATTTTCCATAGCGCGTTGGAATCGACGGTCGACAGACGCGCGCAGGAGACGGCGGCGACGGCGGCCGCGAGCGTGATGCTCAGGCGCGGAAGACGATGCAGCAGGCGTTGTAAAAAACGCTGTAAAAAGCCGCGCGCAACGTTGGATTGCGTGCGGGCGGTGGCGGATGTCGTCATCGTCACTTTGAGTTGTTGTTCAGGAGCGTGTGTCGAAGTTGCGGGTATACAGGCCAGGCGAGAACTTAAAGCACGGGCGCGGGCGGTGCACCGAGCACCTGTTCGAGCGCGACGCCGATCGCGAGCAGTTGCCGGTCCGAGCCGAGCGGTCCGTCGAGTTCGAGCCCGACCGGCAGACCGCTCGCGCCGATGCCGGCCGGCAGCGAGAGCCCCGGAATACCTGCGGTGCTGGCCGGATCGGTATTGCGCAGAAAAGCCTCCATCGTATCGATCGGTGCGCCGCCATCGATCGTTACGGTCGACGAACCGTTCAGATCGTCGATCGGCACCGCGGCGAGCCGCGTGGTCGGAAACAGCAGCGCATCGAGACGTGCGTCGGCGAACGTCGCGGCCACATAGCGCTGCAGGCGCGGGCGCCAGTATTTGAGCGCCGTCGTGTAGTGCGGGCCGAGCACGTCGGCGAGCACTTCGTCGTAGATCGCGCGCACGTCAGGGCTCGCAATCCGCGCGGCAAGCTCGGCGACCGTCTGCACCGGCGCGCGATTCGCGACCAGCCACGCGCGCACGTCGTCGCGCGCCTCGTGAATCGCGAGCGGGCCGCCGACCATCCCGTTCAGATACGCGAGATCCTCCATCGCGACCGGTACGAACGTGACGCCCGCGGCTTCGAGCTGTTTCAACGCGGCGCGCGCGACGTCCTCGACCTGTCGTTCGAGTGCATCCCACAGCGGCGCGGGCAGGCCGATACGCAAACCGTCGAGCGCGACTTCGGGCAGGGCGCCCGCGCCGGTGATCACGCCGTCGAGCAGCGCCAGATCGGCGACGCTGCGCGCCATCGGCCCGACCGTGTCGCGCGTATGGCTGATCGGCACGACCGCATCGGGATCGTGATAACGCCGCTCGCTTCCGCCATTGCCGACCGATGGCCGCAGCCCCGCGGTACCCGTGAGCGCGGCGGGGATGCGGGTCGAGCCGCCGGTATCGGTGCCGAGTCCGGCGGGCACGATGCGCGCGGCGATTGCGACGGCGGTGCCGCCCGACGAGCCGCCCGGCATCAACGACGGGTCGTATGGATTGCGCACCGGCCCCGCATGCGCGGCCAGGTTCGTGCTCGTGATGCCGAACGCTAGCTCGTGCATATTGGCCTTGCCGAGTACGATCGCACCGGCGTCGACGAGACGTTGCACGGACGGTGCAGTCGTCGCCGGCACGAAGCCTTCGAGCGCGGGTGTGCCCGCCGAGGTCGGCAAGCCGGCCGTGTTGATGTTGTCCTTGACGACGATCGGCAGTCCGGCGAGCGGCAGCCGCGCTCGCGCCGCCGCGGGCAATGCATCGATGCGCCGCGCGGCTGCGAGCGCGCCGTCGAGATCGAGCGTGGTGAGCGCGTTCAGGTGCGTGAGCGCGGCGGCGCGCGCGAGCAGCGTGGCTACGTAGTCGGCGGCTTTCAGTTGGCCCGATTGCAGTGCAGCGACCGCTTGCGTCGCGCTCAGCGCGAGTTGTGCGTCGACGGTCCAGCTCATGAGCGGCGTCTCCGTATCGATGGATGTGTTGCTGCCGATGTCGCGCGGACAGTCACCCCGGCTGCGCTCGATGCCGCGATGTGCAGCCGCGCGCAACGCCTCGGCCCGGCTTCGTGCGAACGCGACGCGAAGCAGATGCGAGTGGAGCGGAGAGGGTGGGGAAGTGGCAGCGGCATCCGTAGAGGTGGCGGGCAGGTCGCGCGCAGAAAGCGAACACAACGGTTCATCTATTCTGGCACAACCGCCTGAAAGCGGATGCCGGGCGATGCACAACGCCGGGACGGCGGCACTTTATCCGTGCGCGTCTCAGCGGTATTCGGCGATGCCGCCGCGCTTACTGACGATTGTCGATCCACATGCGTCCCCAGTCGGACGCATAGGCGAGCGCGTGCTCTTCGTCGAAGAAGTAATCGAGTGCGTCGAACGAATACGCTCTGCGGTTATCGGCGTCGCTCTCCTCGATCGTCAGATTCGCGGCAAATAATCCATTGGGCAGTAGCTGTGTGGCTGCTTCGACCTCATAGCCCTTGTAGCGAGTGTGTGAGTTCATGATCTTGACTTGTCAGTATGCCCGCATGCTTCGCGCGGATAACCAGTGCGTGCGACGCCGCTCCGTCACGCCGGACGTTCGTTCGTGAAACGGCGAGCAGAGGTTAGCGTAGGACGCGCTGCGCAGCGGGTGAACCAATCTTTCGTCGTATGCAAATCAGCGCGGCGCGGGAGCGATAGTCAGGAACCCGGATCGGAACAAAACCGCTATGTTCGATCACACTATGCGCGCAGGAGAGGGGTGTCTGTTATGTGGCGCACGAATCGCGCGAGGCCCGATGAGCCGGGGCCTCGCGTGACGTTCAGGCGGTTTGCGGCACGCGCTCGAAGTGAGCGCTGATGGCGGCGGATTGCGCGGCGGCGTGAGTCGAAGCAGCCGCTTGCGTCGGCGTAGCCGCAGTGCCCGGCGGGCGATGCGGATTGAACGCGAGCGCGAATTGCGCGGCCTGCTGACCGACCGTTGCGAGCTGTTCGACGACCTTCGGATCGGAGCAGCTATCCGCGGTGTCGAAACGCGTTTCCAGCGTGTTGATACCCGCGCCGAACGGCGTCGGCCAGCCACGCAACGCATGCACGATCGAGCGCAGCGATGTCAGCACCGAGCCCGCCGCTTGCCAGCCATACGCGGTGACGATGCAGCCGACCGCGCGGCCGTCCAGATACGGACGCTCGTCGGCGCGCAGGTCTTCGAGCGTGTCGAGCGCGTTTTTCACGAGGCCCGATACGCCGCCGTGATAGCCGGGTGTCGCGATGATCAATGCATCCGCGTGACGCACGGCCTCGACCAGTTCGAGCTGCTCGCCGGTGCGCGCAGCTTGCTCCGGCGCATAGTGCGGCAGGCTCTGCAAAAAGGCGCCGCCGAACAGGCGGGTGTGAGCGCCGGTGGCTTCGGCGCCGCGCAGCGCGAACGCGAGTGCGCGCTCGGTCGACGACGCCGCGCGCGTCGTGCCGCCAATGCCGATGATCAGCGGGCGGCGGGAATGATCGGATCTGTTCAAGCACATGCTCCTTCGATAGCGGCTCATGAGGCGGCCCGCGGTGCGCGTGCGTACGCGGAGCGCATGCCGCGCTTCGCGTACGGCAGCGCGAACTGGCTGCGCCGAACCGGACTTTGAAGCGTCATCTTAATGAGCGGCCGCCGCACGACTAAGCGACTTTTTGTGATAACGATATAACCGCGTAATCGCGCCTACGCGTGCGTGGCAACGGCCACAACGCAAGTCCGCGTGGCAATCCTCATGAGCGCGCGGTCGATAAGCATATGGCGAACCGTTGGTTGGGCGCGCGGCGAGCGACGGCTATGATGAATCCGTCTCCTCCATGACATCTCCTTTGACATGGGACTCGGCTTCGTTACGTGAGTAGCGAGGCCTTTTTTTTGCCGATTGTTTGCCGATTGTTTGCCGATTGTTTGCCGGTGTCGCATGCCTGCATCGGCCGCGAGCGCATCACATTCGCGCCGTGTCCCGCGTGCTACGATGCCCGCCTGGATTCCCGGCGAGATCGAGCAAACAATGGCAACCCTGTATGACATGCTCGGCGTGCCCGCGCACGCCAGCGACGAAGAAATCAAGCGGGCCTACCGGAAAGCCGCGATGAAGTGGCATCCCGACCGCAATCATGGCGCCGAAGACTTCGCGCGCGCGAAGTTTCAGGAGATCAAGGACGCGTACGCAATCCTGTCGGATGCCGGACAGCGCAAGGTCTACGACAACGTGTACGCCGAGCAGATGCGCGGCTGGGAAGCGCAGCACGCGCGCCGGCAACGGACCGAGGCGAAGCGCGAGGCGGCCGCGCGTGCAGCCGACGAAGCGGCGTATGCGGAGATGGTGTCGATCGCAATCCGCTTCGCCGACGAAGGCCACAATCGCGATGTGCTGTTCGGCGTGTTGCTCGGCAGGCAATGCGAAGCGCGCCGCGCCGCGCAGATTGCGGACAGCGTGGCCGCTTTGCAGGCGGCGCGCCGCGAGGAGGCCGAGCTTGCGCGCCACGCCCAGGATGCGAACAAGGCGGCGAGAAGCGCCGGTAAAAGCACCGCGAAGAATGCAAAGAGCGCAAAGGGCGCGAAGGCGGAGCCGGCCGCGCACGCAAATGCGACGACTGGCTCCCGTGCCGATTCGGCCGGTTCGGCCGGTTCGGCGGAGGCCGCCGCAAAAGCGGGTTCCGCTTCGGGGAGCACGCGGCAGGCCGCCAATCACGACGCGCCGCGGGCCGGGCGCGCGAACCACGCGAAGCGCGATGAAACCGCCGGCGACGGACACCCGGCGAACACGCTCGGCAACCTGTGGTTCCAGTTTCTGAACGGTCTGAAGTTCTGATAGCTTGTCGCGGTAGCCGCCCGGCCGCCAGACGATCGACTGATGTGCGCTGCGCGGCCGCGAGCGACGCGCCAATCGCATCGTCCGCAGCCGCGCGCCGTATGCCGTCGCGAATATCGACAGGGTAATGTAAGGCGGCTTTGCACTGGTACACTGCGCATCGCTCGTCGTGCGTTATACCCGATGCCCGTGCATCGGGATTGCTGGTGCGAATTCCCGTGGCGCAGAAAGTGTGACGTCATCGTGTCATGGGAGCGCAAGACTGGGGCGGCAAAATGCGATCCGGAAACCAATAAAAAGAAGGCACAGGGAAAGCGTGACCAGAAAATATAAGGTGCTGTTTCTTTGCCGGGACAATTCGATCCGCAGCATCATGGCCGAAGCCTTGCTGCGTGAATTGGCCGGACACCGTTTCGACGCGTTCAGCGCGGGCCCGGAGCCGTCCGCGCGGATTCATCCGCTGGCCGCCGCGCAATTGCAGCCCGGCATTTCAGGCCGCGCGATGCTCAGCCCGAAAAGCTGGCTCGAATTCACCGGAGAATGGGCGCCGCGCATGGACGTCGTCATCGCGCTCGATGAATCCGTGGGCGGGCGCCATGCGCCGGTATTTCCCGGCGAACCGCCGTTGCTCGACTGGATGATTGCGGATCCGCTCGCGGGCAATACGCGCGACGACGAACAGGCGCGTCTTTTCGACAAGACTTTCTGGCAAATCGTGCGGCAGGTCAGCGCGTTTATCGCGTTGCCGCAATATGCGGCGAACACCGCCGACGGCGCAAAGCCGGTGCGCGGCGGCGCGACTCATTTTGGCGCCAGCTCGGTTTCGCCCGCATCGCAAAGCGGGTTCGAGTTTAGCGGCTAGTCTGGCGAGCGAGCGGCGTTCCGGCAAACGGGTCGTTTGACCAGTCCACCTGTTTTTTCGGTGGGGGCGGCGGCGCGCTTTTCTCCGACAACTCGAAGTGTTCGAGTGTCTGTCCGGCGCTAATGGCCTGCTTCAGCCATTGAGGCATGTCGCCTTTGCCGTCCCAACTGTCCCCAGTCGCACTGCGATAGCGCTCGGCCTTTTTCGCCATCGACTCGGACGCGAGCGCGGCGGCAAGGTCTTCTGGTTTGATACCAAACTCGTCCATACGATGGCGGAGATACGCAATCATGCTATCTCGCTTCCTTTCGTCCATAAGATATTCGTCCTTCTAAAACGTCCAGCGTTCTGTCAATTACAGATTGCAAGCAATAGCTGCGAAGCATCGAGCCCAAACAGGATGGGGCCGGCCCGCAAGGGGTTGTCGATTGAAGGAAAAGCCACGAGCCGCGTTAAAAAACGTTGCTCCCGGAATTGCAATACGCTCTATGCCAAAGCGGCCCGCGCCAAAGGCGGCCGCGTGAAAAATCGACCATCAACCAGATGACTCAATCAGCAAATATTTCAGCATGTAGCGGCGCGGCAAACGAGGCCGGTAAGCCTGATGTCCGCGAGGAAAAGTCCTTGTCTCGATGCATGGATTGCGAATAGCTGGAGTTACTCCCACGCTTTCCGTCTTTCGTCGGACTTCGCCAATGCGCAGCCGCCGCTTTTTGTGCTTTATAACCACATCATAACGCAATGCGTGGAGAAAGCACGGTTTATGGACACCGATTTTGCCGGCGAATGCGGTTTATCGAACGGTGTGGACATTTGACCACACCCGCGGAACTCCCGGATTGAATTCCCGGCTTCGCGAACTATAAAAGAACTACGAAAAACTGCGCAACGCAGACCGACTGCCGGCTTGCGGCCGCCGGTTCCGGCAGCACGCGAAAGCGCGCGTCGGCTCGGCTGCAGGCGAGCCGATTTTTCATCCGTTTAGTTCGATGACCCGTCGCAGCAGTGGCGCATCGGCATCGACCCGTTCCTCAGCCCGCTTGGGCAGACTGGCTGTTCGTGGATATTTTTCTGGAGGACGAAAACTGCTGCGCCTGGATTCCAGGAGTCCGGAAATGAGAGTACGTATCTTGATGCTTGCCGCGACCGCCGTTCTGTTTCTCGCGCCGAGAACGGCCACCGCCGCGGAACCGGGCGGTCAGTCCGAACCCGGCATGTCGGGCCGCGCGATGATGCAGCAGAACGCGAACGAATCGGCGCAGGCCACCACCGATATGTCGTTCGGCCAGAGCTGGCAGCCGCGCCAGGACGGGCAGGATCCGTCGTATGGCGGCGTGGCGGCGGGGCAATCGGAGACCGGCGGCAAGCACGGGCAGTCGTGCGGCATGGGGGCCGAATGCAAGGTTTATTTTGGTCAATGACTGGTCAATGACCGCCAATCAACGGGCGATCATACCAATGACGAGCAGCGCGCATGCGTCGGCCGGCTCGCAACAGGGCGCGGGGCGCGCGCCGTCGACGCTCATGCCAGCGCCATGTCCCGCATCGCCGGCGCGGGGCGCTTGCCTAGGCGCGCGACGATATCGTCGACACCGCGCGCGGTATCGCTCGTCTCCGCCGTTTCTTCGTGGTAGTCGCGGAATTCGTCGAGCAATGCGCGCCACGACGCGTGCCAGCGCGTTTCCCTGATGCAGGTACCGGACGGATCGGCGATACGCAATACGCCGTTGTCCGGATAGAACGTGAGCGTGACGAGGCTGCCGTCGATTACGCAGGCAGCGGTGCAGGGGCGGGTGGTGACCATATTGATTTCCTTGAATAACGAATGAGTTGCGTGGATAGCGACGCGAGCTTCAGCAAGCCCCGTACCTGCGTTTGGACGCCCCGAAGTCGTTGGCCTCGCCGTCGTTCCTTTCGCACGCTCGACGGCAATTGCATGCGGCGTATAAAGCGTTATTCGAAGTATTGCAGCGATTCACTACAGTTTTTTGTATCGAGTGTGCGCATTGCATTACTTGCTACCGAGCCAACCATCGATCCCGCGACGAACAGCGTCACGCTGCGTGGTGCGAAGCGCACGGAAACGCTCGACGTGTCGCCGGACATTCCGCAAAAGAAACTCAAGCTGGGCGATTCGGTGCGAGCCGTGTTCGTTTCCGCCGCGGCTGCGTCGGTCGAGCGAGGCGGTGACGAGCTCAAGCGAAGCGCGTCGTGGAGCGCGGTGCCGTCCGGCCGCGTCGAGCTTGCCTGAATAAGGAGTGAGCCGAAGTCTCGTTTGACGGCGTGTCGGTCGCGTCGCGAAGGAGCAGGAAATGGAACCGAAGGAATCGGAATCGACTACCGAATCGGAGCGCAGGAGGCTTCTTCGCAGCAAGATCCACACTGGTCTCGCGGCATTCGGCACATTGTCCGCGATCGCCGGGATCGGCGTGGTGATCAACGGCGGACTGTACTTCGACCGCACCAAGGTAATGATCGGAGTCGGCATCATCGTCGTGTCGACCATTCTTTATATCTCGATGCTATTCGTCGCCGCCGATGACTGAGGTGGTGCGTCAGTTATTCTCCATTTTCCATTCAGGTTTCCAATAATTATGCCGTTACTGTGAACGCGCAACTGTAAATGGAATGGAGCTTGGCAATGAAGATTGCGGAAGAGGGCATTGCGGGCGTCACGCCAATACGTATATGGCCGCGATTGCTGACGGATGCCCCCGCGGACGAAGACCACCTGCAATCGTTCGGCAGAATGGCGGAAGCGCTATTCAATATGATTCGCGAGAACGCCGGCGGGCAGACCGTGTGCATCAACGGCGCCTGGGGCACCGGCAAATCGACGCTGGTCAGGATGCTGGCGAATCGGTTCTCGACTCTGGATGCACACGATAGCCACGCCGCCGGGGCTGCGCGCGTCGCCGAAATCGGCGATACGCGGGCGCCGGAGAAGCCGGCCGTTCAGGGACGCGTGTTCGTCTACGACGCCTGGGTACACGCGGGTGACCCACTGCGCCGCGCATTTCTTTCGAGCCTCGTCGATTTTCTGCTCGACCCCAGCTACCCGTGGCTGAGCGATCACACGCCCGTGAAAAAGAAGGGCATGTTGCGCGGAATGCTCGACGCTATGCGCCACTGGTTGGGCGACGACATGAAGCCGGGGGCCACGGAGGGCGAGTGGACCATATTCAAGCATAAGATTGCGGGCCGCTATAAAACGGTCGAGCGTGTGCCCGCCTATCGGTTCGGTCCACTGGGCAGGCTGTTGGCGGGCGCGGTGCTCGTGTCGCCGATCGTGGCGTTGGCATGGGCGCGCTTGAGCTCTTCGATGCAGGATGTTCTGCAGTCCGCCGATATGCGGTGGTTCGAAATCGGCTGTCTATGTATTATCGCGGCCACTTTCTTCGTCGCACTGCGACTGCCGGACCAGTTCGTTGGCGCGTTGATTAAAAAAGACTCGCTGGTCGTCGAGAAGGTCGACACGACCGACGAGCCTGTTCCTTCGAGCCTCGAATTCGAGCAGCGATTCGTCGAGATATTGGACCGCGCGCTGGTGGACGAGCAACGTCGGCTTATTATCGTGCTCGACAATCTCGACAGAATCTCGCAGCAGGAACGGGAATCCGTCTGGACGCTGCTGCGCTCTTTCATTGATAACAGCAATGTTGCGAGAAAGACGTGGTTTCGCAATATCTGGGTCATCGTGCCGCTTGCGGCGTCGAAACTCACTCCGCAAATGCAGGCCGCCGGTGACGCCGATCCTGCCGGCAAACCGGCGAGCCACCAGAATCAAGATAGGGAAAAGACGCCGGCGCAGCCCGATACCGTTTCCGAAACATTCTTCGAGAAGCTCTTCCAGATCACAGTCGACGTACCGCCGCCAACCCTGCATCGTTGGGAAAAATATTTGTCCGAGCGGCTCGACGATGCGTTTGGCGGTGGGGCCGACCGCTTCAAAACTATCGTTCGTCTGTTCGGCGTGACCGTGAGCACGCAGACTGCGCCGACGCTGCGCGGAATAGTCAGGTTCGTGAATTCGCTTGTCGCTCTTCATTATCAGTGGCCCAGCGTTTCGCTCGCGCGCCTGGCCGCATTTGTGCTTGCCGGTGGCCGCGAAGGCATCGAGTCGGGATTGAACGAACCGGGGCGTTGGGATGTGTTCGAGCAGATCATTCACGACGATCCGGACACGGCAAGCGGCGTGCATGCGCAGGCGCGTGGCGATTCCACCGGTGCCGGCGAGCTCGCCGCGGAATTCACGCAAATTTACTATGGCGTCGAAAGTGTCGAGAGCAAAGGCGGCCATCAACTGGAGTTGGCATGGCTCGCCGCGCTGCAGAAAAACGACAGGGACCAGGCAATATCGCTGATGCACAACGATAGCGCGGTCAATGCGTTGAACCGCGCGCTCGCACATTCTATGTGGACCGCGGCGCCGGTCCGCATGCTCAACAGCTTCCTGCTGCTCATCTGGTTGTACGAGATAGACCTGGCCGGCGAGGCATCCTTTTCCAGACTGCGCGCGCGGGCCAATTGGCGCATGGTCGCTCAAGCGGTCAGAAAAGCGATGCGTCGGGTGACCTACGCGCCGCTGGACGAAGAGCATTTCGTCGACGGCTATCAGGCGTATTTGAAAATCTGCGGAGATAGCGCGGCGGTCGCGAAGGATGCCTTTGCGTCGCTACGCCGTTTAGGCCGGGAGGACGTTGCGCGGCCATTCAGCAAGGAGTCCGCCAAACGGTTGGCGAGCATTCTGAGCCTGCCGGCATTCGACGCTCTGCTTCTCGTCGAAGCGGAGCGTTTCATGCTTCCGTACGCAAGGTCCGACTATCTGCGTTTTTGTGCGATCGCGCGCGACATTGTTTGCGCATCACCGGGCTTGCTCGATTGCCGCGCTCTGGAAAGGCGGGGCTTTGGCTGGTGGCAGCCTCACAACGGGTGGAAGCTCTCAGGCGGCGATGACCTGGCTCGCGCGCTGGCGGACCGGCGCACGGCGGAGAGTTTTCCTCTGGCTTATCGTGGGGCTTCGTTTGGGGATCTGCAGCATGTATTCGAGTGGTTCGTCTATGCGGCGACGACGCCGACTTCGACAAAATACCCGGGCGCGAGAATAGGGTTTGCCTATCTTGTCGAGCAGATAGGCGCGGTTGCCGCGGGCGTCATCCTGCGGCAGGAAGATTCACGTCGATATATTTTCAACTCGATGGGGCCGCCTGGTCCCGGTGCGCGCCGGATCAAGATCGATATTTTCATTCTGATTCTGTGCACGTTGGGGCCGCGGGCAAGCAGTCGCGGGCGTTTCGACGAAAAGAGCGCGGCCATCTATTCAGATGCGATAGCCGGCGAGTCGATGGCGCACATCTATGCACGCGCGATTACGCGTGTCGGCAAACGCTTTCATTTGCCGCGCGTCGCCGCGCTTGCATGGCGGGCGGGCGAAGCGCCCGTCAGCTATTGGGCGCGAGTAGCAAAAGAGCTGAGGTTCGAGTTCGCAAAGCGCTTGCCCGGATTGCGCAAAACCGGCGAGCCGTCAGCAGGCGCCGATGCCGCGAGTTGAATGCCGGCGGTCATCGGCGCGCCGCCTGGCGTGATCGCCCACATCCTCGCCCGGGCGCGAACACACTGACCGCGCTCCGATTCACTTTTGCTATCAGCCCCTCCGATACTCGAATTGTTGGCGCATCGCCGCGCCCGTATATTGACTGAACAGTCAGCACGGACAGCAGCGATACGACAACTCGATGGCGCGCCGCAACGGGCGCCCACAGGAGCACGGCAATGAATCGGATCGATCTGGAGGGGCGGGCGGTCGTCATCACCGGCGGCGCGCGCGGCATTGGCTATGCGGTCGCGCAGCGGGCGTTGCGCTCGGGTGCGTCGGTGGCGTTGTGGGATCTCGATGGCGAACGCCTTGCGCGCAGCCTGCGCGAGCTGGGCGAACTCGGCAAGGTCACCGCGGTCACGGTCGAGCTGACCGACGAAGCCGCGGTGGCGAATGCCACCGCGCAAACCGTCGCCGCGCACGGCTCGATCGACGTGCTGATCAACTGCGCGGGGATTACCGGCGGCAATGGCACGACGTGGGAACTCGAGCCCGACGTGTGGCGCCGCGTGATCGATGTGAACCTGATCGGCCCTTATCTGACCTGCCGCGCGATCGTGCCGCAGATGCTCGAGCAGGGCTATGGCCGCATCGTCAATATCGCGTCGGTGGCGGGCAAGGAAGGCAATCCGAATGCGTCGCACTACAGCGCATCGAAAGCAGGCCTGATCGGCTTGACCAAATCGCTCGGCAAGGAACTCGCGACGAAGAACATTCTCGTCAACGCGGTCACGCCGGCGGCGGCCAAAACCGAGATCTTCGATTCGATGTCGCAGCAGCATATCGACTACATGCTCGCGAAGATTCCGATGAATCGTTTCCTGCTGCCTGAAGAGGCGGCGTCACTGATTCTGTGGCTGTCTTCGGAAGACTGCGCGTTCAGCACCGGTTCGGTGTTCGATCTCTCCGGCGGCCGCGCCACTTATTGAGCGTGGTTGCAAGCGCGCCGCGTGCGCGGCGCTCGCACCTGGTCCAATTGCATCGACGCATCCCTCACGGAGCCCTTTCATGGCCATGCCTACCATTCGGCACGTGCGTGCCTTCATCGTTCGCGGCGGCGGCGCGGATTATCACGACCAGGCCGGCGGACACTGGATCGACGATCACATCGCAACGCCGATGGCTCGCTATCCGGAGTATCGCCAGAGCCGGCAGTCGTTCGGTATCAATGTGCTCGGCACGCTGGTTGTCGAGATCGAGGCGAGCGACGGCACCGTCGGCTTCGCGGTGACGACCGGCGGCGAGATCGGCGCGTTTATCGTCGAGAAGCATCTTGCGCGCTTTCTCGAAGGGCAACTCGTGACCGACATCGAGAAGATGTGGGATCAGATGTACTTCGCGACGTTGTACTACGGGCGCAAGGGCATCGTGCTCAATACGATTTCCGGTGTCGATCTCGCACTGTGGGATCTGCTCGCGAAGGTTCGTAAAGAGCCGGTGTACCAACTATTGGGCGGTCCGGTGCGCGACGAGCTGGAGTTCTACGCAACCGGCGCACGGCCCGATCTCGCGAAGAAAATGGGCTTTATCGGCGGCAAGCTGCCGTTGCAGCACGGTCCCGCCGAGGGCGAGGCCGGCCTGCGGCAGAACCTCGACAAGCTTGCCGAGATGCGCAGCCGCGTCGGCGACGATTTCTGGTTGATGTACGACTGCTGGATGAGCCTGGACTTGCGCTATGCGACGCGGCTCGCGCAGGGCGCGCATGAATACGGGCTCAAATGGCTCGAAGAGTGTCTGCCGCCGGACGATTACTGGGGTTACGCCGAACTGCGCCGCAACGTGCCGCGCGGCATGATGGTGTCCACTGGCGAACATGAGGCGACGCGCTGGGGTTTCAGAATGCTGCTCGAAATGCAGTGCTGCGATCTGATTCAGCCCGACGTCGGCTGGTGTGGCGGCATCACCGAGTTGATCAAGATATCGGCGCTCGCCGATGCGCACAATGTGATGGTCGTGCCGCATGGGTCGTCGGTATATAGCTATCACTTCGTCGTCACGCGTCACAACTCGCCGTTCTCCGAGTTCCTGATGATGGCGCCGAATGCCGATCAGGTCGTACCGATGTTCAATCCATTGCTGCTGGACGAACCGGTGCCGGTGAACGGCCGGATGAAAGTACCGGATACGCCGGGGTTCGGTGTGCGGCTCAATCCCGAATGCGCGTTGACCCGGCCGTATCGGCATTGAACAGGCGTGCGCGCATGCATCGCGCGCTGAACCACGCATCCCTGCACAGGAGAATGATGTGCTGCTCAAGGACAAGGCCGTAATCGTCACCGGCGGATCACGCGGTATCGGTCGCGCAATCGCGGTCGCTTGCGCCCGCGAAGGCGCGGATGTGGCGATCAACTACTGGGGCGATAACGACGCATCGTATGGACGCCGTTCGGCCGTTGCGGAAGTGGTCGGCGAAATCGAGGCGCTGGGGCGGCGCGTGATCGCGGTGGAGGGCAATGTCGCCGCGCACGATACGGGGCAGGAACTGGTGCGCCGCACCGTCGATGCTTTCGGCAAGGTCGACGTGCTTGCGAGCAATGCGGGCATCTGTCCGTTTCACGCGTTTCTCGACGTATCGCCGGACATGCTCGAAGCAACGGTCGCGGTCAATCTGAATGGCGCGTTCTATGTGACCCAGGCCGCCGCGCAGCAGATGAAAAAGCAGGGCAGCGGCGGCGCGATCGTCGCGACGAGTTCGATCAGTGCGCTGGTCGGCGGCGCGATGCAGACGCACTACACGCCGACCAAGGCTGGCGTGCATTCGTTGATGCAGTCGTGCGCCATCGCGTTGGGGCCGTTCGGCATCCGCTGCAATTCGGTGATGCCGGGCACGATCGCGACGGACCTCAACGCCGAAGACCTCGCCGACGAAACCAGGAGAGCCTACTTCGAAAAGCGCATTCCGCTAGGCCGGCTGGGACGGCCGGACGATGTCGCCGATTGCGTGGTGTTTCTCGCGTCGGACCGCGCGCGCTATGTGACCGGCGCCGCGTTGCTGGTGGACGGCGGCCTGTTCGTGAATCTGCAATAAGCGCCGCGCAATGACGCCGTCAATTGATCGTTGCGGACGAGGCCGGCGTATTCGATGCAGGCGCGTCGATCATGTTGTCGCGCGTCAGATTGCGCGAGAAGCCGCGCAGCAGTTCGATCAAACGCAGCGCCGGGTCGGCGAGCGGTTCTTCCTTGCGCGTGAGAATGCCGAAGCCGGCGAGGCTCTTGCCGATTTCGAGCGGCAACGCCACGAGCAGACCGCCACGTACATAATCGCGCACCACCGATTCCGGCAGCATCGCAATCGCGTCGTAATTTTCGAGCAGTTGCAGCGTCGCGAAGATCGATGCGCATTCGGTCAGATTGACCGGTGTCGCAAGTCCCGCGCGGGCAAGTTCTTCCTCGAACAGCACGCGCGCCGGGCTCGTTACCGGTTGCGCGACCCACGGCCAGTCGACCAGTTCGCGCAACGTGATGCGCGTGCGCCGCGCGAGCGGATGCACGGCGCGCACGACGAGCAGCAGTGTTTCGCGCGCGAGCGGCTCGAACCCGAAATCGTTGTGCTGCAACGGATGGGTCAGACGTCCGAGCGCGAGATCCACTTCGCGGCGATGCAGCAATTGCACCACCTGATCGCTGGTCTCGCCGAGAATGCGCACGTTCAGCAACGGGCTTTCGGTCTTCAGCGCGGCGACGGACATCGCCAGCAGATCGGGCGCAGCGCCCATGATCGCGCCGACGGTCAACTGACCATGGCCACCGCGGCGCTTGACTTCGAGGTCGTCGGCGAAGCGCGTCAGCTCGGCGAGCGCGCGCCGCGCGTAAGCGAGCGTCACGACGCCAAGCGGCGTAGGCGTCATGCCGCGCGCATTGCGCTCGAACAACAGAAAGCCGAACGCTTCCTCGATATCGCCGAGCATGCGGCTCGCGCTTGGCTGCGCGACGTTGACGGCCTCGGCGGCCTGATGAAGATTGCGGGCGTCGTCGAGCGCGACGAGCAGCGCGAGATGCTTGAACTTGAGCCGGTTGACGAGTGCGATGGCGGCTGAAGGTTGGCTCATGGTTCCGATGCGATTCGGTTTGTGGATCGCCCAATCCCAACAACGGATTGAGAGGCTATCGATGCAGGAATTATAGTCACTCCAGATGCTTCTCCGACAAGGCGCGAACCTCACCTAACCATCTGGAGACAAGCCGCAATGGAGACAATCGCTTTCCGGATGGTGCTCAACCCCGACATGCGCGAGGAATACGAACGGCGTCATGCCGAAATTTGGCCCGAGCTGGTTGACGCGTTGCACAACGCCGGTGTTCGCGACTACCGGATTTTCTTCGACCCCGACACGAACCATCTTTTCGCGGTGCTCGCGCGCAATAGCGACCACACGATGGACCAGTTGCCGCAACTCGAGGTAATGCGCAAATGGTGGGATTACATGGCCGACATCATGAGCACCGCGCCGGATCATACGCCGCTTCAGCAAGCGCTCGAACCGGTCTTTCATTTGAGTTCGCTCAGTTGATGGCTGATTGGGCGACTCGCTTGACGACTCATTTGACTGCCCGGTCAGCCGGCTTACTGCTTACTGTCGGCTTGCTAGAGGCCAGCGGATAACGACCCATTGAGCGCAGCAACAACGAACCAACTTCGAAACGCTGTTCACCGACGAAGGTGCCGCATGCAGGTTGTCGATTCGCATATCCATCTGTGGGATCTGAAAACGCATCGCTATCCGTGGCTGGAAAACCCGGGCGTGTCGTTCGTCGGCGATGCACGCGATCTGAAGCACGATTACCTGCTCGACGATCTGCTCGGGGAAGCGGGCGAGATCGACGTGCTGAAGCTCGTGCATGTCGAAGCGAATCACGATCCCGCCGATCCGCTCGAAGAAACGCGCTGGCTGCAAGCGATTGCGGATCGCGACGGTTCGCGCGGCATGCCGAATGCGCTCGTCGCCGCCGTCGATCTGTCCGCGCCGAACGCGCCCGCGCTGCTCGAAGCGCATGCGTCGTTTGCGAATACGCGCGGAGTCCGGCAGATTCTCAACGTGCACGAGAACAAATTGTTCGACTACGTCGGCCGGCATTTCATGCGCGAATCGCCATGGCGCGAGCACTTTGCGCTGCTGCGCCGGCATGAGCTTTCGTTCGACCTGCAACTGTATCCGTCGCAGATGGCGGAGGCGGCCGCGCTCGCGCGCGAGCATGCGGACACGCTTTTCATCGTCAATCATGCGGGCATGTTCGTCGATCGCAATAGCGTCGCCGGGTACCGCGCGTGGCGCGATGGCATGCGATTGCTTGCGGGTTGTCCGAACGTCGCGGTGAAGATCAGCGGCCTCGCGATGTTCGATCATCGCTGGAGCGTCGAAAGTTTGCGGCCTTATGTGCTCGAGACGATCGATACGTTCGGTGTGGAGCGCGCGATGTTCGCGTCGAACTTTCCGGTCGACCGGTTGTTCGGGTCTTATACGGATTTGTGGCGTGCGTATGCGGCGATCGTCGACGATGCGAGCGATGCTGAAAAGGACGCATTGTTTTGCCGTAACGCCGAACGTTATTACCGCATCTGACGTAGGCGCGAATGCCGGCGGTCGTACAACAAAGAGCAAGCGCTTTGCATGGGACCGGGTAGGCACTAAAAGGAGACACGCAGTGCAGCAATCCCCAGCCGCGACGCCGCGGCTCGAATTACGGCACGCGAGCAAATCGTTCGGCCGCGTGCGCGCGCTGTCCGACGGCGACCTCGTGCTGTGGCCGGGCGAAGTGCACGCGCTGCTCGGCGAGAACGGCGCGGGCAAGTCGACCCTCGTCAAGATCCTTGCCGGCGTGCATCAACCCGACGGCGGCGAACTGTTCGTCGACGGTACGCCGCGCCGCTTCGCGACGCCGGCCGAAGCGCGCGATGCGGGACTCGCGGTGATCTATCAGGAACCGACGCTGTTCTTCGATCTGTCGATCGCCGAAAACATTTTCATGGGCAGGCAGCCGGTCGACCGTTTCGGCCGCATCCAGTACGACGCGATGCATCGCGAAGTGGACGGCCTGCTCGCCTCGCTCGGCGTCGACCTGCGCGCGGATCAGCTGGTGCGCGGTCTGTCGATTGCCGATCAGCAGGTGATCGAAATCGCGAAGGCGCTGTCGCTGAATGCGAGCGTGCTGATCATGGATGAACCGACCGCCGCGCTGTCGCTGCCCGAAGTGGAGCGACTGTTCGCGATCGTGCGCAAGCTGCGCGAGCGCGACGTCGCGATCCTGTTTATCACGCACCGGCTCGACGAAGTGTTTGCGCTGACGCAGCGCGTGACGATCATGCGCGACGGCGCCAAGGTGTTCGACGCATTGACCGCCGATCTCACTACCGATGCAATCGTCGCGAAGATGGTCGGCCGCGATCTGGAGACGTTCTATCCGAAGGCCGATTGCGCACCGGGCGAGGTGCGTTTGTCGGTGCGCGGTCTTACCCGCATCGGCGTGTTCAAGGACGTGTCGTTCGACGTGCGCGCGGGCGAGATCGTCGCGCTCGCGGGCCTCGTCGGCGCGGGGCGCAGCGAGGTCGCGCGCGCGATCTTCGGGATCGATCCGCTCGATGCCGGCGAAGTGTGGCTGGCCGGCAAGCGGCTCGCGACCGGCAAGCCGGCCGCGGCGGTGCGCGCGGGTCTCGCGCTGGTGCCGGAAGACCGCCGTCAGCAGGGGCTCGCGCTCGAACTGAGCATCGCGCGCAACGCGTCGATGACGGTACTCGGCCGGCTCGTGCGGCACGGGCTGATTTCGACGCGCAGCGAAACGCAGCTCGCGACTCGATGGGGCACGCGTTTGCGTCTGAAAGCGAGCGATCCGGGCGCACCGGTCGGCACACTGTCGGGCGGCAACCAGCAGAAAGTCGTGCTCGGCAAGTGGCTCGCGACCGGCCCGAAAGTGCTGATCATCGACGAACCGACACGCGGGATCGACGTCGGCGCGAAAGCGGAGGTGTATGGCGCGCTGGCCGAACTCGTGCGCGACGGGATGGCGGTGCTGATGATTTCGAGCGAACTGCCCGAAGTCCTCGGGATGGCCGACCGCGTGCTGGTGATGCACGAAGGCCGCATCAGCGCGGAGATCGCGCGTGCCGACGCGAACGAGGAGCGCATCATGGGCGCGGCGCTCGGTCAGGCGCTTCCCTCTTTGGGACGAGCGGCATGATGCGCCATTCCTCGACCCATCCTTCGACTCATTCCGCGGCGGTGCGGCAATCGCTGCAGAAGCGCTCCGGCAGCGCGGCCGGCGGCTTTTTCGCGAGCATCGCGAAGAGCCGCGAAACCACGTTGTTCATCGTGTTGATCCTGCTGATCGTCGGCACCGGTCTCGCCAAGCCGCAGTTCCTGAATCTGCAGAATCTGCGCGACGTGCTGCTGAACGTGTCGATCATCAGCCTGCTGACGGCCGGCATGACGGTCGTGATCCTGATGCGGCATATCGATCTGTCGGTCGGCTCGACGGTCGGCGTCAGCGCGTACGCGGTGGGCAGTCTGTATGTCGTGTTCCCGCATATGCCGGTGCTCGTCGCGCTGGCGGCGGGACTCGCGATCGGCCTCGTCGCGGGCGGCATCAATGCGCTGCTGGTCGCGCTCGGACGCGTGCCTTCGCTCGTCGCGACGCTCTCCACGCTGTATATCTTTCGCGGCGCCGATTACGCATGGGTGCATGGCGGCCAGATCAACGCGACCAGTCTGCCCGACGCGTATTCGCGGCTCGCCACCGGCACGCTGCTCGGCATTCCGACGCTCGCGCTGATTGCGCTCGTCGTGCTCGTGGGTCTGTCGGTGTATCTGAAGCAGTTTCGCGCCGGCCGCGAACACTATGCGATCGGCTCGAACCCGGAGGCCGCGCGGCTCGCGGGCGTGAGCGTCGAGCGCCGCGTGATGTCGGGTTTTCTGCTGTCGGGCGCGATCGCCGGTTTCGCGGGCGCATTGTGGCTCGCGCGTTTCGGCACCGTCGATGCGAGCACCGCGAAGGGCATCGAATTGCAGGTGGTCGCGGCGGCCGTGGTCGGCAGCGTCGCGATCAACGGCGGCGTCGGCACGATTCTCGGCGCGACGCTCGGCGCGCTGGTGCTCGGCGTGATCAGCATCGCGCTGGTCGTGCTGCACGTGTCGCCGTTCTGGGAGCAGGCGATTCAAGGCGCGCTGATCGTCGCCGCGATCGCCGCCGATACGTTGCTCGCGCGCTCCGTCGCCAAACGCATGATGAGGAAACGCGATCATGGCTAAAGCCGATTCCGCGCTGCTCACGCGCAAACGCGAGACGCCGCTGCAATGGGAAGCGTTGCTGGTGATCGTGCTGATCGCCTCGCTCGGGCTGGGGCGCTGGCTGTCGCCGGTGTTTCTGAGCGGCGCGAATCTGAGCAACGTGCTCGCCGATCTGACCGAGATCGCACTGATGGCGCTGCCGATGACGCTGATCATCGTCGCTGCCGAAATCGATCTGTCGGTCGCGTCGGTGCTCGGCGCATCGAGTGCGTTGATGGGCGTGCTGTGGCACATGGGCTTGCCGATGCCGGTCGTGATCGTGCTGGTGCTGATCGCCGGTGCATTGGCCGGGTTGCTGAACGGACTCGTGATCGTCAAGCTCAACCTGCCTTCGCTGGCCGTAACGATCGGCACGCTCGCGCTGTTTCGCGGCCTCGCGTATGTGTTGCTCGGCGATCAGGCGGTCGCGGATTTTCCCGCCGGATATACGGCGTTCGGCATGAATACGCTCGGCGCGAGTTTTATCCCGTTGCCGTTCGTGATCGTGATCGCCGCGGCGGTGCTGTTCACGGTGCTGCTGCAAGCCACCGCGTTTGGCCGCAGCCTGTATGCGATCGGCGCGAATCCGACCGCCGCCGCGTTCTCCGGCATCGAGGTCGCGCAGATCCGGCTCCGCCTGTTCGTGATGTCGGGCCTCGTCAGCGCGCTCGCGGGCATCATCTATACGCTGCGTTTCACCAGCGCGCGCGGCGACAACGGCGAGGGCTTCGAGCTGTCGGTGATCGCGGCGGTGCTGTTCGGCGGCGTCAGTATTTTCGGCGGACGCGGCTCGATGATCGGCGTGCTGCTGTCGCTGTTGATCGTCGGCGTGCTGAAAAACGCATTGACGCTCGACGACGTGTCGAGCGAAACGCTGACCATCGTGACCGGCGTGCTGCTGCTCGCATCGGTGCTGATACCGAACCTCGTCGCGCGCTGGCGCGCGGCGCGTGACCGGCGTTTCATCGCGAAGTCCGCCGCGGCTTCGTCTTCTTCATAAGCTGTTACTTGCCGACGCTTCGAACGGCCGACAACCCGGACCACTCTCTGTTCAACAACAACGCAGGAGACACTTCATGTTCAAACCTCTACGTCACACCGGCACTGCCGCGCTATGCGCGGCGCTGCTCGCGATCAGCTGTAGCGGCGCGTTCGCCGCGGACATCAGGAGCGGGCTGAAGATCGCGTTCGTGCCGAAGCAGATCAACAACCCGTATGAAGTCATCGCCGACGACGGCGGGCTCGCCGCGATCAAGGAGTTCGGTGGCGTCGGCAAGGCAGTGGGGCCGTCGGATGCGGGTGCGTCGTCGCAGGTGTCGTACATCAACACGCTGATTACGCAGCACCAGGATGCGATCGTGATCGCCGCAAACGACGCGAATGCGGTCGTTCCATATCTGAAGAAGGCAATGGGTCAGGGCATCAAGGTCGTGACGTTCGACTCGGATACCGCGCCCGAGGGCCGCCAACTGTTCGTCAATCAGGCGAACGCCGAGGGGATCGGCCGTGGTCAGGTGCAACTGGTGTCGAAGCTGATGGGCGGCGAGGGCGAGTTCGCGATTCTGTCGGCGACGCCGAACGCGACCAATCAGAATACCTGGATCAAGTGGATGCAGGAGGAACTGAAGAAGCCCGAGTACGCGAAGATCAAGCTCGTGAAGATCGCGTACGGCAACGACGACGATCAGAAGTCGTTCGTCGAAACGCAGGGGCTGTTGCAGGCGTATCCGAATCTGAAGGCGATCGTAGCGCCTACCACGGTCGGGATCGCGGCGGCCGCGCGCTATATCTCGACGTCGTCGAGCAAGGGCAAAGTCGTGGTGACCGGTCTCGGTACGCCGAACCAGATGCGCGCGTTCGTCAAGAACGGCACCGTGCAGGCGTTCCAGTTGTGGGATCCGAATCAACTCGGCTATCTCGCCGCGTATGCGGCCGCCGCGCTCGCGTCGGGGCAGATCACCGGCAAAGAAGGCGAAACGTTCAACGCCGGCAAGCTCGGCAAGCGCACGATCGGCGCGCAAGGCGAAATCATTCTTGGACCGCCGACCACGTTCGATGCGAGCAATATCGACAAATTCAACTTCTGACGCGCTGCTGTCCTGATCACCGCCGCCTTTGCGCGTCATCGTTGCGCGCGTGATGGCGGCGCGTCTGTTTGATGCGCGATGCGCGACCGGTGTCTATCCGCTGATCGACCGGCGCGGCGTCCCGGCAACGGATGGCGGGACGTTGCTCCACACTTCAGCGTCGCGCGACGCCTGACTGAAGCGGACAATGTCGCTGAACGGCTGCCGACGGAGCGCATCGCAAGCTCGGTGCCAACCGCTTGACCGTATGGCGTGAGATGTATAGCGTTCACCGTTCACGCTACCCCGCTGCGCATCGTTGCCCCCGTCTTCGTGGCCAGCCTGAGCGCGCGCGAAGGTGTGATAGCATCACCCGCCGAAGTAGCCGGTTCGTGCCGGTCCTATCAAAAAGTGGAGTTGAGGTTAGGAACCATGTTTAAACGTGTCACAGCGGTGCTGATGCTGGTAGGGGGCCTGGTCATGCTGGCGGGCTGCAATACGGTTGCCGGTGCGGGTAAGGACCTTTCCGACTCGGCGCACGCGGTCCAGCGCGCGCTGTAATCGGCTGCGCCGCCGGCATGGCGGCGCAATTGTCGAAAGACCAGGCCATCGCGCCCGTCAGGTGAGCGCGACAGCAAATGCGGTAATTGATTGGCGAAGGCGCGAGCCCACAGGGGTTTCGCGCCTTTTGCGCTATCTGGGCGCACGCCGTTGCAACGTACGCCCGGTTTCGCCGCAACGCGCGTTGCGTTAGCGGCGTCGTACGCCTTGCGGCGCCGGACGCCGGGCGCCGCCACCGCTCGGGCGCTCGTCCTTATGACGGAAATTGATCCGGCCTTTGGTCAGGTCGTAGACCGACATTTCGAGCGTCACGCGATCGCCCGCGAGAATACGGATATGGTTCTTGCGCATGCGTCCGGACGCATAAGCGCCGACCACGACGCCGTTGTCGAGCGTCACGCGGTAGCGGCTATCCGGAAGCACTTCGTCGACGATACCGTCAAGTTCAATCAGTTCTTCTTTCGCCATGCATAACTCCTGGTCGATGGGATAAATGGGATGCGGGCCGCCGACGAACCGGGCGGCACGACACGGGATTCAGTGGATGAGCGGCGGCGCTCGGCCGCGGCGCCTGCGAGCGCGCCGCGTGGCGCCGTCGAATTGCCGATGCGGCCGCTCAAAGATCGGCAACCGACTGGCCGTTCACCTGGCCGTCGATCAGCCGTTCGGCATGGGCCATGCACGCGATGCGCGCCTTGCCCATGCCGTCGAACGGAAACAGATACTGCAGGCGGAACACCCGGCCGTCGGCCGCCGGATTCGCGCCGACGCGGCAGATGCGCACCGATGCGTCGTAGCCGGCGCCGGGATCGCGGTTCGTCTGCGCACCCGGCGGGCGGCGCGGATAAACGAGCGGGTGGATTTCGTAGCCTTTGTAGGTCTTGACTGCTGGATTCATGAAATACGTGTCCTGTATCGCGTGGTCCGCGTTTCGCGGATGGCGTTGTTCGTGTCGTGCACGTTGACGCGGACCGGGCGGCGCAGCACCGAAGGGCGCGCCGCGATAAAAATGGTTGCCACGGGTCTGGCGGACCCGGCGGGCTCGATGACAATGGCTCGAGCGGCCGCGCGAAAGCGCGGATTCGACCGAAAACGCTGAAGCGGCGCGGAAATCGCGCGTCGGACGGATGAAGCTGAACCGCTCTGTTGTACAACTCGCGACGGCGAATGCATGCAACGCATTGCCGGAGTGACGGGATCGCCGACGCGCGGCGCTCGAACAGTCGGGGGTGGTGCGGAGAAGCCGGTTTGAGACTGCCTGGCGCTGCCAGTGCTATATGAGTGCGGGATGCAACAATTGCAATATTTTGCCTTAAATGGGCCCGATTGGATAGTGCCTGCCTCCGCGCATGGCTGAAGTGCCCGCCAGGCAGGGCTCGCGAGCCCGCGGACGGCGGCGGCGCGCGACGCGAAGGCGCGCGTCCGGAGGTCCGCCACGCTGTCCCCGATCCGCATGCGGGGCCGCGCCCGAGTCTGGCCAAAGTCGCGGCCGCCGCGCCGTATCGCTACAATGCCGAGTTGCGCGGCAACCTGCGCGCTGCCGCTGCGGCTATGGTTACGGCTACGGCTACGGCTACGGCTACGGCTACGGCTACGGCTACGGCTGCCGCGGTGCCGTGCAAGCCGTTCCATCCGCGCGATCCACGCCACGCGCAATCGCCGCCCCTTCGAACTTCGCGTCTTTTCCATGCGCAACCCGAACGTGTCTCCTGCCAAAGACCTGCTGCTCAAGCGTTACGCGCCGATCGCCGACGGCATCGCGGCGCTGCTGTATCCGTGCGCGGAAGTGGTGATTCACGACCTGCGCGATCAGACCATCGCGTATCTGGTGAACAATCTGTCGAGGCTCGAAGTCGGCGCGCCGTCGGTGCTCGACGACGTGCTGTTCGCAGCACGCGGCCAGACCATCGGCCCGTACGAAAAGCTGAACTGGGACGGGCGGCGGATGCGCTGCGTGAGCAACATCCTGCTCGACGACGACGACAAGCCGGCCGGCATGCTGTGCGTGAACTTCAATATCGCGGTGTTCGAGGACGTGCGCTCGACGCTCGACCTGTTCATCAAAGGCGGCTCGATGACGGACGCGCCCGCCGACGACCTGTTCCGCGACGACTGGCAGGACCGCATCAACACGTATCTGCACACATGGCTGCGCGAGCGGCAGATCGGCATCAATGCGCTCACGCGCGAACACAAACGCGAAATCGTCGAGGCGCTGCATGCGCAGGGCGCGTTTCGCGGCCGCAGCTCGGCGAACTACGTGGCCGCCGTGCTGACGATGGGCCGCGCGACCGTCTACAAGATCCTGAAGCAGATGAAAGAGGGCGGCTAGGCGCCGCTCTGGCGAACGTTTCGACCGAGTTTCAGCTTCGATCGAGCCCACCATAAGGACACACACCGTGCGCTACCGGCACTACAAAGGCGGCATCTACGAACTGGTCTGCGAGGCCACGCTCGAACCCGATCCGACGGTCACGATGATCGTCTACAAGGCGGCCAATGGTACGATCTGGACCCGTCCGAAGACGGTCTTTTTCGAGCTGGTCGAGCACGACGGCGCCAGGGTGCCGCGCTTCGCGCCGATCGCCGATTAACGAGGATTAACCACGCGATTAACCACGATTAATCACGCGAACACCAATCAACGAGGCCGCCGCGTCCCACGCGGATCAGCGCGGCGCGCCGCAACGACAGAAACAGGAAAACCGAATGCGTCTATTGCTTGCCATCATTCTGCCGTGGTTTCAGTTCTTCACGATCGGCCGGCCGTTCGCGGGCATCATCTGCCTGATTCTGCAGGTGACGGTGATCGGCTGGATCCCGGCCGCGATCTGGTCGGTGTATGCGCTGAGCCAGTACAACACCGACAGGAAGATCGCGCGCGCGATGGGTAACCAGCGTTGATGTGCGCGCGTTGAAAGCTCACGTGGCGCAAGCCGCATCGAACTTGGTGAGCAGCGGCGACGTGCACATATCGGGCATGATCAGGCGCCGCGGCTGCGGCGCGCCTGATGCGACTTGTCTTCATCGGCAATCTTCACGCTGACCGCTCCGGCATCTCGATCGCCGCGGGCACCTCGATCACCACATCGGTCTGCGCAATCGCGACGCACGGCAGGATATAACCGTCCGCTTTTTCCTCGCGGCTCATGCCCGGCCATTCGATCGTGTAGCGCACGCGCCCGGCCGTCATCCGGCACAGACAGGTCCGGCAAGTGCCGTTGCGGCATGAACGCGGCAAACGCAGATTCGCGAAACCGGCGGCTTCGAGAATCGTCAGCGAATCGGGGGCTTCGAAGGACACGCCGAGCGGTTCGACGCGAACCAGAGGCGGGCGGGTGGAATCGGACATCGCGGGCATCGGGGGCTGGGTGCGCGACACTTTACACGGGATTCGCCGGCGCTTTCATACCGCGCTGCAACATGCGAGCAAGCGGGCGTCAAATCAAGGAAAACCCGGGTGGGACTTGCGCCTTGGCCGAACTCGTCTAAAGTAAATCAATTCACCTGCGCGCGGCGCGAACTCGCGACGTTGCCGTGGGTGACGGCCCGCGTCGACTGCATGGGACAAGGAGGAAAGGGCAGCGGACGCGGCAGGATGCAACCAGCGCGCGCATTACCCGCCGCACTATGCGCGGCATTCTTCCAGGTGACTCCCATGCAGATCCAATTTCCGAACGAAACGCCTGAATATTCAGGTCGCGAACTTACTCTGGCATTTCCGGCGATGATCGACGGACAGAGGGTGGAGTGCATGATCACCGCGGAAGCACTCGAAGATCACTTCGGCGCCGCGTCGCCGCGTCTCGAAGACATGATCGTCGCGTTCGACGCGCATCGGCCTCGCATCGAGGCGGCCACGCGCCGTCTGCTGTCGGAAACGAGCGCGCAGTGCCTCGTGCTCAGAAGCGGTTACGTGCGCTTTTACGAGGCGAACTGGCGCAACTGATGATGCACCGGCATGGCCGGTGCCGCCGTCATCCGCAAGCGCGGCGAGCCGCTCGCGCGCCTTTCTTCGAAGCCGGCCCGCGCGCGTTCAGATGATCCGCCGCAGCGCCCGATCCTTGAAAATCACGTGATGCGCGATGGCCGCGAGCGCGTGCAATCCGATCACCCAATAGAACACGTTGCCGAGCAGCACGTGCGCGTTTTTCAATAGCGGCCGCGCGATCGAATCGGCGCCGATCAGCGTGAAGCCGAGACTCGTCCACGCGAGCGATACCGGGTGGCCTCCTGCGTTGACCATCAGCATGCCGAGCAGCGGCTGCGCGAAGATGAACACATACAGCGCGAGATGCGCGCCGCGCGCAAGAAACGCGAGCAGCCGGCTGTTTTCGATTTCTTCGGGCGCGCCGGCCCATAGCCGCCACAGCAGGCGCAGCACCGCCAGCCCGAGCGCCAGCGTGCCCGCCCAGTAATGCACGCCGCTCCAGAAGATGCGGCTATCGGAGCCGCGCGGGCCGCGTATTTCGATCGCCAGATAGGCGAGCGCGACCAGCAGAAAAATGGCCCAGTGGAAAAAGATCGCGGGCCGTGTGTAACGGTCCGTCTCGCGACTATATGAGGACATCGGGGGCTCCTGTGGCCGGGGCAGTCGTTTTCGAATCACCGGATGATAAACGGTGCCCGAATCGCACGACATTTTCCGCCCCCGTCGCCACAACCTGCTCAGCGGCTCGAGCGCCGCTCGCCCGGTGCCCGCTCCCCGCTTGCTGGCACCGCCGGATACCGCACGACACGGCCGCGCCGGCGGCCGCCGCTTTGCCCGTGCTTTGCCGACGCTCTGCCGGCCGGGCGGCGCGCGTCCTTACTCGCTGCCGAGATAGAAATAGCGGAACAGGAAAATCGCCGCGATGATCCACACCACGAGTTTCACCTGGCGTGCCTGGCCGGTCAGCAGCTTCAGCACCGCGTACGAGATAAAGCCGAAAGCGACACCGTTCGCGATCGAGTACGTGAACGGCATCAGCAGCGCGGTCAGCGCGGCTGGCACGACTTCGGTCGCGTCGTCCCACGGCAGGTCGACCAGTTCGCGCAGCATCAGGCACGACACGTAGAGCAGCGCGGGCGCGGTCGCGTACGGCGGCACCACTTCGGCGAGCGGCGCGAAAAAGAGTGCCGCGATAAACAGCACCGCGACGGTGATCGCCGTCACGCCGGTACGGCCGCCGGCTTGCACCCCGGATGCGCTTTCGATATACGCGGTCGTCGACGACGTGCCGAGCATCGAACCCGCGAGGATCGCGGTGCTATCCGCGAGCAGCGCGCGGTTCAGCCGGTGCATCTTGCCTTCGACGAGCAGCCCCGCGCGGTTCGCGACGCCCATCAGCGTGCCGGTCGCGTCGAACAGTTCGACGAGGAAGAACACCAGCACGACGTTCAGCACGCCGGTCGACAGCGCGCTGCGGATGTCGAGCGCAAACAGCGTCGGCGCGATCGACGGCGGCATCGACACGACCCCGTGAAACTGGTTGCCGCCGAAGAAGAAGCTCAGGATCGTCACGCCGACGATCCCGATCAGGATCGCGCCGCGCACACGCAGATGATCGAGCGTGACGATGGCGAAGAAGCCGATCGCCGCCAGCACGACGTGCGGATCGTGCAGATTGCCGAGCGTGACGAGCGTGGCTGGATTGCCGACCACGATGCCGGCCGACTTCAGCGAAATGATCGCCAGAAAAAGGCCGATACCGCCGGTGATCGCAATCCGGATCGAATGCGGAATCCCCTTGACGATCACCTCGCGCACGCGAAACAGCGTGACGATCAAAAACAGGCAGCCGGAGATGAACACCGCGCCGAGCGCCGCCTCCCACGTATAGCCCATGCCCTTGACGACCGTGTACGCAAAGTACGCGTTCAGCCCCATGCCGGGCGCGAGCGCGATTGGATAGTTCGCGTACAGGCCCATGATCACCGACGCGAGCGCGGCCACGAGGCAGGTTGCGACGAACACCGCACCCTTCGGCATGCCGGCGTCGCCGAGAATCGCCGGATTCACGAAGATGATGTAGGCCATCGTCAGGAAAGTGGTGACGCCGGCGAGCACTTCGGTACGCAGGTTGGTGGCGACGGCGTCGAAGCCGAAGTAGCGTTTGATCGAGTCCATGGGGCGGGTCTTTTCTCTCTTGTCGGTCAGGGAATGTGTTTTTTGTGTTCGAGGTGCCCGAAGCGCGGTGTGCCGGCGACGCGCGCACAGCGGCGAGCGCGGCCGTTACGGCGGAATTGTAAACACGATGACGCTGGCCCGGCGCGCGCGGCCGCCGCGGCGGCGCGCCGGCGCCCGTCAGACGGGCGATTTGCCCGGCGAGTGTGGCGTCGGCGCATCACTCTCGCGGCGCGTGACGGGCGAGCCAGCGGTCCAGTTCGCCCGCGAAGGTCTTGCCGTCGCGCGGGCTGAAGGCGGCCGGGCCGCCGGTATCGACGCCGCTCGCGCGCAACTGGTCGAGCATCGAGCGCATGCGCAGACGTTCGTCGATCGTGCCGGGCGTGAACCAGTTGCCGCGCGGATCGAGCGCGTGCGCATTTTTTTCCAGCACGGCGGCGGCGAGCGGGATGTCGGCGGTAATCACGAGGTCGCCGGCGGCAACCCGCTCGACGATCAACTGGTCGGCGGCATCGAAACCGGCCGGCACTTGGATCGCGCGGATCAACGGCGACGGCGGCACGCGCAGGAACGCGTTGGCGACCAGTGTCAGCGGCACGCCGGTGCGGCGCGCGGCGCGATACAGCATGTCCTTGACGACCGCCGGGCAGGCGTCGGCGTCGACCCAGATTGGCATGGTGCGAGGTTCCGCCGAGGGCGGTGTGTGGGTGTCGAAGCGGCGGATGATATCTTGCCGCCGCGCGAGCGCAAACGCAAACGGCATCCGCTCCGCGCCTTGCCCGGCGGCAAGGCGCGGCCGTCCAGCCAGGGCTGCCGCAAGCGCTTACTGCACGGGCGCTCGCCCGGCTCGCTGCGCGCGCCGCTGTGCGACGATGCGGCCCGCGATCTGCGCGTTCTTCGGATAGTCGATCTGGTCCATCGGATCGTAGCCGGCGGCACGCCATTCGGCGAACTCGGCGCGGACCTGGGCGCGCGTTTTCGGCGCGTACGGATCGTTGGTTTGCGCGAACACCGTGCTGATACTCAAGGCGGCCAGCAGTGCGCCAACCGCAATTCTGAAAGAGAGCTTCATGACAGGCTCCTAAGGAGCGGTGAAAAAAGCCGGGCATGCCGATTTTTCGACTCATGCTGTGCAAGACCTTGGTAGGCGATGAATTATTTCGTCCGGCGTGTTGAATCTTTCGGCAACGGTTTTTCCGGGCGCGGCGTCACGGCGGCGAAGGCTTGTTGAAACGATCCAGCACCGCGCTCACCAGATCGATCGGCAGCGGAAATACGATCGTCGAATTCTTGTCCGCGGCGATCGTCGTCAGCGTCTGCAGATAGCGCAGCTGCATCGCCTGCGGCTGCCGCGCGAGCGTCTGCGCCGCTTCGAGCAACTGCCGCGACGCCTGTAATTCGCCTTCCGCGTGAATCACCTTCGCGCGCCGCTCACGCTCCGCTTCGGCCTGGCGGGCGATCGCGCGAATCATCGTTTCATTGATGTCGACGTGCTTGATTTCGACGATCGATACCTTGATGCCCCACGCGTCGGTCTGCGCATCGAGCACCTTCTGGATGTCGGCGTTCAGCTGTTCGCGCTCGGACAGCAACTGGTCGAGGTCGTGCTTGCCGAGCACCGCGCGCAGCGTGGTCTGCGACAGCTGGCTGGTCGCCTCGAAGTATTTGGCGACCTGAATCACGGCCTTTTCCGGATCGACGACACGGAAGTACACGACCGCGTTGACCTTGACCGACACGTTGTCGCGTGTGATCACGTCCTGCGGCGGCACGTCGAACACGACGGTACGCAGATCCATGCGCACCGCCTGCTGCACGACCGGGATGATCAGCACGAGCCCCGGACCCTTGACCTTCCAGAAGCGCCCGAGCATGAACACGACGCCGCGTTCGTACTCGCGGAAAATCCGCACCGACGATGCAATCAGCGCGGCCACCAGCAGGATCAGGATGCTGCTGAAGCCGAATGTGAAGCCGATCATGAGCGTTCTCCTTGCAATGCGTCCGGTGCTCGTGCGCTCGAGACGGGCACGACGGTTAGCGTCAGGCCGTGCCGCGCGGTGACGCGCACACGCTCGCCCGGCGCGGCCGGCGTCGCGCTGGCCACGCGCCAGCGCTCGCCATGCACGCGCGCCCAGCCGGCCAACATGCCGTCCGCGGTGTGTTCCGGCAGCAAACCGTCGTCCAGCACCACGCCGACGCAGCCGATCAGCGCCTCCGAGCCGGTCACGACCGGCCGCCGCCGCGCGCGCAGCGCGAGCCGCGAGACGCCGAGCACGAACGCGGCGCTGAACACCACCACCGCGGCGATCAGCGGCAACGGGATCCCGTAGCCGGGCACGTCGGTATCCATCAGCATCATTGCGCCGATCACGAACGCGACGACGCCGCCGAAGCCGAGCGAGCCGAAGGTCGGCAGGAACGCCTCGCCGATCAGAAACGCGATGCCGAGAAAGATCAGCCCGAGCCCGACGTAGCTGACGGGCAGCATCTGCATCGCGAACAGACCGAGCAGCAGACTGATCGCGCCGACCACGCCGGGCAGCACGAAACCGGGATTCGCGAACTCGAAGAACAGGCCATACATGCCGAGCATCAGCAGGATCAGCGCGACGCTCGGATCGGTGATCACCGCGAGGAAGCGGCTGCGCCAGTCGGGTTCGAGCGTGAGCAGCGGCGCGTGCGCGGTATGCAGCGTGACGCTGCCGGCGCTGGTCGTCACCGTGCGGCCGTCGACCCGGCGCAGCAGATCGGGCACGTCGCGCGCGACCACGTCGACGACGTGCTGCTTGAGCGCTTCCTCGTCGGACAGACTTACCGCCTCGCGGACCGCGCGCTCGGCCCATTCGGCATTGCGCCCGCGCATCTGCGCGAGCCCGCGGATATAGGCGGCCGCGTCGTGGACCTGCTTGCGCATTTCGGTCGATTGGGTATCGAGCGGGAGCGCGCTCGCGGCGCCGGGGGCGGCAGTTGCAGACGCGGAGGTGTCGGCGGCCGGACCGGAAGCCGGGCCGGGCGGCGAGGCGGCCGAAGAACCCGCCGCGCCGCCCGGCAACGTGCGCATATCCGGCAGCCCCGGCGTACCGCTGTTGTTGCCGTTGCCACTGCCGCTGCCGCTGCCACCGGGCGGCTCGGCGCCGCCGATCCCCATCTGGATCGGCGTCGCGGCGCCCAGATTGGTGCCCGGCGCCATCGCCGCGATATGGCTTGCATAAACGATATAGGTGCCGGCGCTCGCGGCGCGCGCGCCGCTCGGCGTGATGAAGGTCGCGACCGGCACCGGCGAGCCGAGGATCGCCTTGATGATCTGCCGCATCGACGTGTCGAGCCCGCCCGGTGTATCGAGCAGCAGCACCGCGAGCTGCGCGTGCTGGTTCGCCGCGCGCTGCAGGCCCCGCACGATGAAATCGGCGCTGCCCGGCCCGATCGCGCCGTTCACCGGAATCACGACGACGCTGTTCGCGGTAGCGGCGGCGACGCGGACCGCGGCGTTGGCCGCGCTCGCCGCGTTCGCCGCCCGCCACGGCGCAACCGGTTCGCGCGCCGCGAAGCCGAAGGCCAACAGCACGCCGAGCACGGCGATGCCGCGCATCAAAGGGCCCACGATGCCGCCGCGGATAAGCGGGCTGCGCGGACCGGACTGCAGGAGCGGAAGACGCGGAATCGTGTTCATCGCCGACGGCCGCCGCGCCTGCCGGGTAAGGGCGGTACGCGCGGGCCGATACCTCGATCAAGGCTGGCCGGTTGCCGCTTAAAGCTTAGTCCGATTCCGCGCGGCGCGTGAGTTCGAGCGGGATGCGCCGCTCGGTCCGCCCGGTTCGGGCCGGGCGGTAGTCGGCCGGCCGCATGCCGGTCCATTTGTGGAACGCACGATGAAACGCGCTCGGTTCCGCGAAGCCGACCAGGTTCGCGATATCGGCGACCGTGCGGTTCGTGCGCTGCAATTCGGCGATCGCGATATCGCGCCGCAGCGCGTCCTTGATCGACTGATAGGTATGGCCTTCCTGCTTCAGATGCCGGCGCATCGTCGCCTCGGCGACATGCAGGCGCGCGGCCATCTGGTCGGCGGCGGGCCAGTTCGACATCGGCAGCGCGCGCAGCGTCTTGCGCACGCGCGCGGCGAGCGAGCTCGGGTTGCGATATTTGACGATGAAGCTGCCGGGCGCATCGCGCAGAAACGTGCGCGACGAGCGCGCGGTTTGCATCACCGGCAGTTCCAGAAACGCGGGGTCGAGATCGACGTACGACTCCGGCTGGTCGAAATGCATCTGTTCGCAGAACATCAGCCGGTATTCGTGCGCGGCGGGCGGCGCGGCGCAGCGAAAGCGCGCTTCGAACAGCGGAATGCGCCGCCCGACCAGCCAGCACACGAGCCCATAGACGAGGATGAAGTACGTCGCGTACGCGAACATCTTCGGGGCCGGCGTCCCCGCGCGTTCGACGAATCTGACGCGCACGCGCGCTGTGCCGCTTGGCGTATCGGCTGCCGCGTGCGTTTCGATCGTCGCGCCGAGATCGTCGAGCACGAGCCGCATGAAGCCGACCGCGCGCGCGAGCGCCTGGGCGCCGTTGCGCGCGCCGAGCGCCATCTGCGTCATCGCGATGAAGCTGCCGCTTTTCATCGGATGCGAGTCCTGGCCGAAGAATTCGTCGTCGAGCGCGCGCGCGATGCCGGCCCACAGCGCGCCGTATTGCGCGGACGACACGCGGCTTTTCGATGACGCGAGCATCGGCGCGCCGATGCCGGCGGTTTCGGCGAGCGGCCGAGCATCGAGGCCGCTCGCTCGAGCGAGCGCGAGCGCTTCCTCGACGAGACTGACGGAGATCGTGCCTTTGTCGTTTTTCATCCAGTGATGGGCAGTCTTGCAAAAGCGCTCAGCAGCGCACAGGAAAGTGCTCTCATACGCGAGAAACAACGGGATGTCGAATCTGTGAATGGTAGCAGTATGGCAAATGCGCTCACGCAAGTTGATCGGAGCGAGCATCGAGTGCCGCCGGCCGCTTGCCTACACTGGCGCTCAGGCGCTCGCGTTCGAGCGGCGTTGCGATCCAGCGCCGCTGCTTCGCCACACCTGTTTCGCCCCGCCATCTGCCCACTACAGGACGCAGTCATGGACAGCTTCTACACCGACGAGCAACGAATGATTCGCGACGCCGCGCGCGACTTCGCCACCGAGTGTCTCGCGCCGCACGCATCGCAATGGGATCGCGATGCGCAATTGCCCGCCGGCGTCGTCGCCCAATTGGGCGAGCTCGGTTTTCTCGGCATGATGGTGCCGCAGGAATGGGGCGGCTCGTACACCGATTACGTCGCCTATGCGCTCGCGCTCGAGGAAATCGCGGCCGGCTGCGCGGCCTGCGCGACGCTGATGAGCGTGCACAACTCGGTCGGTTGCGCGCCGATCCTGAACTTCGGCAGCGCCGCGCAGAAAGACCGCTATCTGCGCGAGCTGGCGAGCGGCCGCACGATCGGCGCGTTCTGCCTGACCGAGCCGCAGGCGGGCTCCGAGGCGAACAATTTGCGCACTCGCGCGGTGCTGCGCGATGGCCAATGGATTCTCAACGGCAACAAGCAGTTCGTGACCAACGGCGCGCGCGCCGGTCTCGCAATCGTATTCGCGGTCACCGATCCCGATCGCGGCAAGCGCGGCCTGTCCGCGTTTATCGTGCCGACCGGCACGCCGGGTTTCGACGTCGGCCGGCCCGAGCACAAGCTCGGCATCCGCGCGTCCGATACCTGCGCGATCTCGCTGAACGATTGCGCGGTGCCGCAAGCCAATCTGCTCGGCGAGCCGGGCGAGGGCTTGCGCATCGCGTTGTCGAATCTGGAGGGCGGGCGCATCGGCATCGCCGCGCAGGCGCTCGGCATCGCGCGGGCCGCTTTCGATGCCGCGCGCCGCTATGCGGGCGAGCGCGAGCAGTTCGGCAAGCCGTTGAAGGATCATCAGACGATCGCGAACATGCTCGCCGACATGGCGACGCGCCTGAACGCCGCGCGTCTGCTCGTGCATCACGCGGCGCGACTGCGCTCGGCGGGGCGGCCGTGCCTGTCGGAGGCGTCGCAGGCCAAGCTGTTCGCGTCCGAGCTGGCCGAGCAGATCTGTTCGAACGCGATCCAGATACACGGCGGCTATGGTTATCTGGAGGACTACGCGGTGGAGCGCCACTACCGCGACGCGCGCATCACGCAGATCTACGAAGGCACGAGCGAGGTGCAGCGGATGGTGATCGCGCGGCATGTTTGACGGCCGCGTTTGAGCGCACAATAGCCGGGCCGTTGGTGCTTCGTAGCGCACGCGTTGGCGGCAACCTGGCAAAAAATAACCGAGCGCGTCCCGCGCCAATTGGAGACGACGATGACTGCAGCGAAAGCCTTTCTCGAAGCGCGCGATCTGCTGGTGCGCCATCGGGCCGACTATGAGCGCGCCTATCGCGAGTTCGCGTGGCCGGCGCTCGACGAGTTCAACTGGGCGCTCGACTACTTCGATGCGATCGCGCGCGACAACCACAACCCGGCGCTGTGGATCGTCGACGACCCGGCGAGCGACGGCCTGCGGCTGTCGTACGCGCAGATGTCCGAGCGCTCGTCGCGGATGGCGAACTTCCTGCGCGGCGCGGGCGTCGTCCGTGGCGACCGGGTGCTGCTGATGCTGCCGAACCGCGTCGAACTATGGGACGTGATGCTCGCCGCGATGAAGCTCGGCGCGATCGTGCTGCCCGCCACCACCCAGTTGTCCGCCGACGACGTGCGCGAGCGCGTGCGGATCGGCGGCGCGAAGTTCGCGGTGGTCGATAGCGCGGAACTCGGCAAATTCGACACGCTCGAGGTGCCGCTTACGCGCTTCTCGGCAGGCGCGCCGCGTGACGGCTGGATCGACCTCGCCGCCGCCTACGAAGCCTCCCCGCAATTCACGCCCGACGGCGTCACCCGCGCCAGCGATCCATTGCTGCTGTATTTCACGTCCGGCACGACCTCGAAGCCGAAGCTCGTCGAGCATACGCATCAGAGCTATCCCGTCGGGCATCTGTCGACGATGTACTGGATCGGCCTGCAACCGGGCGACATCCACTGGAACATCAGCTCGCCGGGCTGGGCCAAGCACGCGTGGAGCTGCTTCTACGCGCCGTGGAACGCGCAGGCCTGCGTGTTCGTGTACAACTTCGCCCGCTTCGTGCCGAAGGACACGCTGGCCGCGCTCGTGCGCTTCAACGTGACCACGCTGTGCGCGCCGCCGACCGTCTGGCGCATGCTCGTGCAGGAGCATCTGACCGACTATCCGGTGAAGCTGCGCGAGATCGTCGGTGCGGGCGAGCCGCTGAATCCGGAGATCATCGAGCGGGTCAGGCATGCGTGGGGGATCACGATTCGCGACGGCTACGGCCAGACCGAAACCACCTGCCAGATCGGCAATTCGCCGGGCCAGCCGGTGGTGTCCGGCTCGATGGGGCGTGCGCTGCCGGGCTACCGGGTCGAACTGCTCGATGCCGATGATCATCCGGCCGACGAAGGCGAAATCGCGCTGCCGCTGGCCGAACGCTCGCTCGGTCTGATGACCGGCTATGCGAACAACCCGAACGCGACCGCGCAGGCGATGCGCAACGGCTTCTATCGCACGTCGGATGTCGCGCTGCGCCGCGACGACGGCTACTACGTGTACGTCGGCCGCTCGGACGACGTGTTCAAATCGTCCGACTACCGGCTGAGCCCGTTCGAACTCGAAAGCGTGCTGATCGAACACGAGGCGATCGGCGAAGCGGCCGTCGTGCCGAGCGCCGACCCGCTGCGGCTGTCGGTGCCGAAAGCGTTCGTGACCGTGCGTCAGGGCTACGAGGCCGGGCCGGAACTGGCGCGCGCGGTGTTCGCGTTCTCACGCGAAAAACTCGCGCCGTACAAGCGGATTCGCCGCCTGCAATTCAGCGAATTGCCGAAGACGATCTCCGGCAAGATCCGCCGCGTCGAATTGCGGCGCCGCGAAATGGACCGCGCGGCCGAGCCCGCGCGTCTGCCCGGCGAGTACTGGGAAGAGGACTTTCCGGAGCTGCGCTAGTTGCCGTGATTCGGCGTCTTTATTCGGCGTCTTCATGCATCGTCTTCATGCGGCGTCTTCACGCATCGTTGCCGCGCCCCGCTGTGAACGGTTCACGTCGAACTCGCGGCTCGCATTCAACGCGGCGGGGCGTTGTCGTTTCATTTCCATCACTGTCCGGCCGCCGCGCGGCCATCGCCCAGGAGTTTCAGCATGAGCGCAATTGCTTCGAACGAGACCCGCCGCGACGTCAAGAGCGTCCGGCTGCTGATCAACGGAGAGTTCGTCGAATCGAAGACGAGCGAGTGGCGCGATATCGTGAACCCCGCTACGCAGGCCGTGCTCGCGCGCGTGCCGTTCGCGACCGCCGACGAGGTCGATGAAGCAGTGCGCAGCGCGCACGCCGCGTTCAGGACGTGGAAGGACACGCCGATCGGCGCGCGCATGCGCATCATGCTGAAGTACCAGGCGCTGATCCGCGAACATATGCCGCGCATCGCGAAGACGCTTTCCGCGGAGCAGGGCAAGACGATTCCGGACGCCGAGGGCGATATCTTCCGCGGTCTCGAAGTGGTCGAGCATGCGTGCTCGATCGGCACGTTGCAGCAGGGCGAATTCGCCGAGAACGTCGCCGGCGGCGTCGATACGTACACGCTGCGTCAGCCGCTCGGCGTATGCGCCGGCATCACGCCGTTCAATTTCCCCGCGATGATCCCGTTGTGGATGTTCCCGATGGCGCTCGTGTGCGGCAACACGTTCGTGCTGAAGCCATCGGAGCAGGACCCGCTATCGACGATGGAACTGGTCGAACTCGCGCTCGAAGCCGGTGTGCCGAAGGGCGTGCTGAACGTCGTGCACGGCGGCAAGCAAGTGGTCGATGCGCTATGCACGCATGAACTGGTGAAGGCGATTTCGTTCGTCGGCTCGACGGCGGTCGGCACGCATGTGTATCGGCTCGGCAGCGAGCACGGCAAACGCGTGCAATCGATGATGGGCGCGAAGAATCACGCGGTCGTGCTGCCCGACGCGAATCGCGAGCAGACGCTGAACGCACTGACCGGTGCCGCGTTCGGCGCAGCGGGCCAGCGCTGCATGGCGACTTCGGTGGCGGTGCTGGTCGGCGCCGCGCGTGATTGGCTGCCCGATCTGGTCGCGAAGGCGAAGACGCTGAAGGTCAATGCGGGCAACGAGCCGGGCACCGATGTCGGGCCGCTCGTGTCGCGCGCGGCGAAGCAGCGCGTTCTCGGTTTGATCGAAGCCGGCGTCAAGGAGGGCGCGACGCTCGCGCTCGATGGCCGCGGCGTGAACGTGCCCGGCTACGAAGCGGGCAACTTTATCGGCCCGACGGTATTGACCGGCGCGACGACCGAAATGGAAATCTATCGCACCGAAATCTTCGGGCCGGTGCTGGTGGTGCTGAACGTCGCAACGCTCGACGACGCGATCGCGCTGGTCAACCGTAACCCGTTCGGCAATGGCGTCGGGCTCTTCACGCAAAGCGGCGCGGCCGCGCGCAAATTCCAGAGCGAGATCGATATCGGCCAGGTCGGCATCAACATTCCGATTCCGGTGCCGGTGCCGTTTTTCAGCTTCACCGGTTCGCGCGGCTCCAAGCTCGGCGATCTCGGCCCGTATGGCAAGCAGGTCGTACAGTTTTATACGCAGACCAAGACGGTCACCGCGCGCTGGTTCGACGACGACACCGTGAGCGACGGCGTCAACACGACGATCCGTCTGCGTTGAGCACCACCGCTAACCCGGAGATTGCATGATGAAAATAGGCTTTATCGGACTCGGCAACATGGGCGCGCCGATGGCGCTGAACCTGCTGAAGGCGGGCCATGCGCTCAACGTATTCGACCTGAGCGCGCCGGCGGTGCGCACGCTCGTCGACGCGGGCGCGCATGCGGCCAGCTCGCCCAAAGCGGCCGCGAGCGATGTCCAATGCGTGATCACGATGCTGCCGGCCGCGGCTCACGTGCGCAGCGTGCTGACTGCCGACGACGGCATCCTCGCCGGCATCGCGAAGGGCGTGCCGATCATCGATTCGAGCACGATCGATCCGGCGAGCGTCAAGGCGTTCGCCGAACTCGCGGCGCGTCAGGGCAATAGCTTCATCGACGCGCCGGTGTCCGGCGGCACCGGCGGCGCGCTCGCGGGCACGCTGACGTTCATGGTCGGCGGCAGCGCGGGCGCCTACGAGCAGGCGCGGCCGGTGCTGTCGGCGATGGGCCGGAACATCGTGCATTGCGGCGCTACCGGCACCGGCCAGGTCGCGAAGATCTGCAACAACCTGGTGCTCGGCATTTCGATGGCGGGCGTCGCGGAAGCGATGTCGCTCGGCGAAGCGCTCGGCATCGATACGAAGGTGCTCGGCGGCATCATCAATACGTCGACGGGCCGCTGCTGGAGTTCGGACACATATAACCCGATGCCGGGCGTGATCGACACCGCGCCGTCGTCGCGCGGCTATACCGGCGGCTTCGGCACGGACCTGATGCTGAAAGACCTGGGCCTTGCCACCGATGCGGCGCGCGGCGTGCGTCAACCGGTCTATCTCGGCGCGCTCGCGCAGCAGCTCTACCAGACGATGAGCACCAATGGCGCGGGGCGGCTGGACTTTTCGGCGGTGATCAAGCTGTACCGTCAGCCGGATCGCGGCGGTGACGAAGGCGGCACGCGATGATCGAACTCGATTACCCGCACGATCGCGCGGTTGCGCTGATCACGCTGCGGCGCCCGCCCGCCAATGCGTTCACGCCGGATGGGCTGCTGCAGCTGCAACATACGATCGAACGGCTGAACGCCGACGCGCAGGTGCGCGCGATCGTCGTGACCGGCGACGGTCCGAAGTTTTTCAGCGCGGGCGCCGATCTGAATGCGTTCGCCGACGGCAATCGTGAAGTCGCGCGCAGCGCGGCCGCGCGTTTCGGCGCGGCGTTCGAAACGCTGCAGAACGCGCGGCCCGTCGTGATCGCGGCGATCAATGGCTACGGGATGGGCGGCGGCCTCGAATGCGCGCTCGCGTGCGATATCCGCATCGCCGAGCAGCATGCGGTGATGGCGTTGCCCGAGACCGCGGTCGGTCTGCTGCCGTGCGGCTGCGGCACGCAAACCTTGCCGTGGCTGGTCGGCGAAGGCTGGGCCAAGCGGATGATCCTGACCGGCGAGCGCGTCGACGCGGCGACCGCGCTGCGTATCGGACTGGTCGAGGAAGTCGTCGAACGCGGCGCGGCGCGCGAGGCCGCGCTGGCGATGGCGCGGCGCGTGACCGGCCTGAGCCCGCAGGCGGTGAACTTCAGCAAGGCGCTGATTCATCAGGCGCGCGATGGCGTGCCGCGCGCGGCGGCGCTCGCGCTCGAACGCGAACGTTTTGTCGATCTGTTCGACGGCGCCGATCAACGCGAGGGCGTCAACGCGTTCCTCGAAAAACGCGCGCCGCGCTGGCAGACGGTTGCGCGGCAGGAGACGGATCGATGAGCGCGGTGCCCACGCCCACGCCCGCGCCTGGTGCGGTAGCCAGCGCCGCGCCCGACACGAACCGTCACGCGAGCACGCAAGCGGAACCGGAACTCCTGTTTCGCGTCGTCAACCGCGTCGCGATCATCACGCTGAACCGGCCGGCCGCGCTCAATGCACTGTCGCACGCGATGGTGCGAGAGCTCGCGGTGCTGGTCGAGCATTGCCGCCACGACGGCGGCATCGCCGCGCTGGTGCTGAAAGGCGCGGGCGACAAGGGCTTTTGCGCGGGCGGCGACGTGCGCGAGGTGGATCGGCTGGCAGCCGGTAACGACCCGCGCTGGCTTGCGTTCTTCGTCGACGAATACCGGCTCGACTATGCGCTGCATACGTTTCCGAAGCCGGTTGTCGCGCTGCTCGACGGCATCGCGATGGGCGGCGGCATGGGGCTCGGCCAGGGGGCGCGGCTGCGGATCGTCACGGAGCGCAGCCGCATTGCGATGCCGGAGACGCGCATCGGCTTCGTACCCGACGTCGGCGCGAGCCATTTCCTGAGCGTGATGCCGGCCGAGCTCGCGCTGTATGTGGCGATGACCGGCGCGACGCTGTCCGGCGCCGACGCGGTGCGGCTGCGGCTGGCCGACCTGTGCGTGCCGGCCGACTGGCTCGGGAGTTTCGACGAGCGTCTGCAGCGCATGCCGCACGACGGCGAACCGCTCGATGCGTTGCGCGCGGTGTTCGAGCCGCCGTCGAACATCGTGCCGCATGCGCCGCTCGAGCCGTTGACGCCGTTGATCATGCGGCACTTCGACCGGCGCTCGGGCGTTGAGCGGATCGTCGCGACGCTGCGGCAGGATCTCGAACGCGAGCCGCCGCGCGAGACGCGTCAATGGCTGCAGACGACTTGCGATGCGCTGACCAGTCTGTCACCGACGATGCTGCACGTGACGCGCGAAGCGCTATTGCGCGGCCGGCAGATGACGCTCGCCGACTGTTTCCGGATGGAACTCGGCATCGTGAAGCGCGCGATCGAAGAAGGCGACTTCCGCGAAGGCGTGCGCGCGCAGCTGATCGACAAGGACCGCCGGCCGCGCTGGTCGCCCGCGACGCTGGCCGAGGTGCGGCCCGAGCGCGTGCGGCATTTCCTCGCGTCGCCGTGGGCGGACGACGCGCATCCGCTGGCGGGGCTGGGCGCGCGGCAGCGGTGACGGGCGGCGGACGTTGCGCGGCTGATGTTGCAGGGATTTCCGGCCCGTCTTGATCGGCTGCTCACGGGGAGGTGAGCGCGGCATGCCCCTGATACAGGCAGCGAGGGCAAAAAGGCATCGGCAGTACACAGGTCAGAGGTTCACGGCACGGCACGGGAGCGGGAACGATCCGTGCTACCGCTGTGAGTTGCATAGGCGCGGAACCGCATCTCGCGAAGCGGTCCGCGCGATGACGCGGCGCGTCGCGTCGTCCGTTTGCTGTTTCGTTGCAACGCCGGCAGGCAACTCCACAGCCGAACTCACCAGGAAAGCGCCATGGACAAGAATCGGATCGAAGGCACCGCGAAGGAGCTGAAAGGGACCGTCAAGGAAGCAATCGGCAAAGTGACCCACAACCGTGCCAGGCAGGCCGAAGGGGCGGCTGAAAAACTCGCCGGCAGGATGCAGACCAAAGTCGGCGAAGCCGCCGATGCGGTGCGCGAGCGTCTGAGGCGGTAAGTTTGTTCCGCTGTCTCGGGCGCGTCACCTCGGGCGCGTAGTTTCGTCCACATTTCACTCCAGGAGCACGATCCGTGCGTTGACGCAGCGCAGGTCAGGTGCGACGCGGCGCATGCGGGCGCCGGCCATTGCGGCGCCCGGTGGGCCATTCGCGAGCCTGCGCGCAGCGGCCATATGAAGCGTACTCGCTGCGTCGCGCATCGCGTGCGCGGTCTCACACAGCCCGATGCCGGTGGCGCGTTGCCGCCACTGGCTCGCGCCGTTCATTCGAGGAGCCCTCATGCTGGGATTCGAAATCAGCACGGCCAGGAAAATCTGGACCGCGTTTCTGATCGCGCTGCTGTTGTTCATCATCTATATCGCGTCGACCACGGTGCTGGTCATCGTGTTCGCGGTGTTCTTCAGCTATCTGATCTACCCGATGGTCGAGCTGGTCGAGCGCGTGCGGCCGCGCCGGGTGCCGCGCGTGGCGTCGATCGCGCTGGTGTTCGTCGTCGTGGTCGCGGTGATCGCGGTGGTCGGCTCGCTGTTCGGCGTGCAGTTGCAGGATGAGGCGACGCATCTGCTCACGCAACTGCCCGCGCTGATGCGCACGGATGTGCCGAGCCGGCTGCCGTTGCCGCATTTTCTCGAACCGCTGCGCGAACGGATCGCCGATTTCGTGCGCAGCCAGATCGAGACCGGTTCCGACAAGGCCGTGCCGATGGCGCGCAGCCTCGGGCTCGGCGTCGTGCATGCGGCGAGCAACCTGATCTATCTGGTGCTGATCCCGATCCTGAGCTTCCTGCTGATCAAGGACGGCGAGCAGATGCGCGACGCGTTTCTCGCGCTGCTGTCGAAACGCCATCGCCGGCTGTGGAGCGATATCGTCGACGATCTGAACGTGCTGCTGTCGAAGTACGTGCGCGCGCTGCTGTTTCTGTCGCTCGCGACGCTGTTCTGCTACGGCATCGCGTTTTCGCTGCTCGGCATGCCGTACGCGTTTCTGCTCGCGGTCAGCGCGGGCCTGCTCGAATTCGTGCCGTTTGCGGGGCCGCTTGCCGCGATGGCGATCACGCTGGTGGTCGCGGCGTTCAGCGGCTTCCCGCACTGGGCGATTCTGCTGGTTTTTCTCGGGCTGTACCGGTTGTTCCAGGACTACGTGCTCAATCCGTATCTGATGAGCGAGGGCGTCGAGGTCAGTCCGTTTCTGGTGATCGTCGGTCTGCTCGCGGGCGATCAGCTTGGCGGCGTGGCGGGGATTTTTCTCGCGGTGCCGGTGATCGCGACGCTGAAGATCGTGATCGGCCGTGCACGGGTGTTTTATTCGGCGTCGCACGCCGAGGGTGAAGCCGCGCGCCAGGCGTTGACCGGAGAGACGGACGACGGGGCGTGAGGGCGCGCAAGGGGACAAATAAGGCCCGCAACCAAGGCCCGCAACCAAGGCCCGCAACCAAGGCCCGCAACCAAGGCCGGCAACCAAGGCCCGCAACCAGGGCCGGCAGGATTAAACACTCGCAACGTTGTCCGCCGGACCAGACGCCGGATCAGGCCAATTTTGCGACGTCGCCCGCGCCAGGAATCAAACGGCCGTTTTACATCGAAGAACGGACTCTTTTGCGCGGCGACAACAACAACCGCCTGCCGTTTCGATGCGCGCTGGGAAAACCTCACGCGTGACTCCCGCCGCGCCCCCGCTTTGGATATGATCTTCGCGAACGGCCGTTTTTATGCCGGCAAAACCGCTATCCGTCTGGAATGCCATGAGCGACACGACTCAGCCACCGTTTTCCGTTCTGTTCGTCGACGACGAGGAGATGTCGCGCAACCATTTCGCCCGCGCGATTCGCGCCGACTACTGTGTTCACGTCGCGCAAAGCGCCGATGAGGCGATCGAAGTGCTCGGCCAGTACGGCGCCGAGATCGCGGTGCTCGTCACCGACTACCGGATGCCGGGCCGCGACGGCGACGACCTGCTGCGCCAGGTTGCGCACGAATATCCGCAGATCGTACGGATCCTCGTCACCGCGTATGCGGACAAGGACATGCTGCTGCAAACGGTCAATACCGGCGATGTTTTTCGCATACTCGAAAAGCCGTTGCGCACGGACAAGGTGCGCGAGGTGCTGCAACTGGCGATCGCGCGTTATGCGGAGCGCGAAACGCGCCAGCAGCGGCTTCTCGCAATGGACGAAACGCTCGCGTTTCTCGCACACGAACTCAACACACCGCTCGCGGCGATCTCGCTGTTCGCGCGTTCAGTCGAAAACGACGTCGCCGAACAGTACGATCCGGCGCGGCAGAAGGACATCGGCGACGCGGCGCGCTCGATGCTCAACAACGCGCAGTATTGTCTGACGCTGATCTCGTCGTTCTGGGCGACCGTGCACAAGAGCGGCGGCCAGCAGTCGGTCGCCGAGGCGGGCGCGCGTGAAGTCAAGGCGACGCGGCTGGTCGCGTCGCTGCTCGATACCTATCCGTTCGTCGGCACGCAGCGCGACTGGATTCGGGTCGATGTACAGGGAGATTTCGTGGTTCGCGCAATGCCCAACTGCGTTGCGCTCGTGCTGTCGTCACTGTTGTCGAATGCGTTGCGCGCGCTCGGCGATATGTCCGCGCCGTCGCTGTGGCTCGAAGTGACGGACAGCCCCGAACCGGAGATCCGGATTCGCGACAACGGTCCGGGTATCGCGCCGGAAGTCAAGGCGCGGCTGCTGCAGGATCCGGTAACGACGCATGGCGACGCCGGCGGTCACGGGATGGGGATGATCTTCTGCAACCGCATCATGCAGTCGTTCGGCGGCAGCCTTGGCATCGAATCGGTGGTGGGCGAGGGCACCACGGTGACGATGGGTTTTCCGAATCTGAAAGGGCGGGTGTAGAGCGGGGGCGGCGGGGGAGCGTGGCGAAAGCGGCCAAAGCGGTCAAAGCGTCCGAGCCTGCCGGCGCGGCGTAGAGCACCATGCTGCACCGCGCCGCGACCTCAATCGCTCAGCGCATCGCGATGGTCGCGCCGTGCCTTTGCCGACGTGTAGTAGCGCTGCAGCGCGTCGGTCGAACGCGTGCTCAGCGTGTGGATCTGCGCGAGCCAGTCGGCTTCCAGCGGCCATTCACCGGCAATCACGCGCGGATAGATCTGCCGCGCGTACCGGTGCAGCGCCTTCCCGCCGATATTGCCGCTGACGCCGAGCAACGCATGCAACGCGACGTGCGTCGCCTTGATATCGACGGCCGCGGTGCTGGCGCCGAGCCGGATCACCAGCGCGCGGATCTGCTCGATACCGTTGACGAACGATTCGTCGAGCAGATCGAGCGTGGCCAGTTCTTCCAGATGCTCCTCGTCGAGCAGGCTTTCGTCGGTGATCGCATCGAACTCGGTTGCGGGCGGAGTCGCGGCCGGCCCCGGCGGCGGCACCATCGGCGTCGCCGTGAAATGCGTCGGCGCGGCAACCCCGGTCGCGTCCGCCGTGCGCGGCTCCGGGTCCGCGATCTGCACGGCCCGCGCGCCGAACTGCCGCGCGAGGCATGCGTATAGCGAGGCCGCCTGCACCGGCTTGATCATCACCTCGTTCATGCCGGCGGCGAGGCAGGTTCGTACCGATTCGGCGTCCGAGTGACTGGTGAGCGCGATCACCGGCACCGCCGCATACGCATCGGTGCGCGCGCGGATCGACCTGGTCGTGTCGATGCCGCTCATGCCGGGCATGTTCATATCCATCAGAATCGCATCGATAAAGCCGTGTTCCTGCAGCTTGGTCAGCACGCCCTGGCCATGCTCGGCTTCGATCACACTGGCGCCGCAACGCTCCAGATAGGTTTTCGCGACGAGCCGGCTATAGGTGTCGTCGTCCGCGACGACGATCGTCTTGCCGGCAAAGCCATCGGGCTGCTGGCCCGAGTGATGCCGCGCGCCGTTCTCGAACAGCGCCTGCAGCGCGGTGATCAGCTCCTGCACGCTCGACGATTTGCTGATGATTTCGTCCATCCCCGCGCGCCGCGCGCGCAGCCGCACCGCGTTGCCGGGCTCGGCGGTGTAGGCTGCGATCAGCACGTTGCGGTTCGGTGATTTGCGCTCGGCGCGAATCCGTTCGGTCGCCGCGTAGCCGTCCATCACCGGCATGCTGATGTCCATCAGCACGAGGTCATACGGGGACGCGAGCCCCAGCGTCTCGACCGCGATTTCGCCGCTTTCGGCTTCGCTGACATACGCCCCGGCCTTGGTCAGCACGCTGCGGGTGCGCGCGCGCAGCGTGTTGTCGTCGTCGACCACCAGCACGCGCTTGCCTTTGAACGCGGGCATCGCGCGCTCGAACAGCCGGCGTTCGTGGTCTACGACTTCGCTGCTCGACACCGGCGGGAAACGCAGCGTGAATTCCGTGTACTTGCCGAGCTCCGACTGGCACTCGATGCTGCCGCCGAACGCGTGCATCGCGCGCTGGCAGTACGCGAGTCCGAGCCCGGTACCGCTCGAATTGCCGGCCGTGCGAAACGGCTCGAACAGATGCGGGACGATTTCCGGCGCGATGCCCGCGCCGGTATCGCGCACGATCACCGCGCCGCGCTCGATCGTCAGCGTCAGGGTCGCCTGCGGATGCGGGGCGAGGTGATAGAGCGCGTTCTTGATCAGGTTGAACAGCGTGAACAGATAGACGGTTTCATCGATCTTGAAGACGAAGTCTTCCTTGACGACGAGGCTCACCTTCGCGCGTTCCTTCGCGTTGTCGAAGCCGTATTCTTCGAGGGCCTTGCGCGTGGTGGCCGCCGCATGCAGATAGCCGAGGCTGTCGGAGCGGATCGATTTCGCGCTCACTTCGTCGAGCGTCATCGCGATGATGCGCAGGCCGCGCTCGATCGACAATTGCCCCTGGGCGAGATGGTTGTACAGCACCGATGCGGTGCCGTCCGTCAAGGTCGGCGCCTCGCCGGGCTCGGTCACCGCCGGCAGTGCCTCTTCGACGCGGTCGAGCACGTGACGCAACTGGCTCAGCGGATTGCGCATTTCATGCGCGATGGATCCCGCGAGCGCCTGCAACGCGCGATTCTTTTCGACGAAGATGCGCCCTTTGCTGATCGCATGACTGAACGCCATGCTGCACAGCACGACCACCGGCAGCAGCGCGATATTCGATTTGTCGTCGGCGCTCAGAATGACCGGCAGCGGCGCACTGACGACGCCGGCAAGGCCTCCGGTGAAAACGCCGATGCCGATGCAGGTCATCAGCAGCAGCGGGTTGTCGATACACAGCGCCAGAATGAAGATCATCATGACCTCGGTCATCATCCACATCGTGGAGAAGCCGTTTCTGACGGTGAGAAACGTGCACACGAACGGCAGCACGTAGATCAGGCAGCAATGCCAGTAGATCAGCAAAAGCGAGTTGTAGCGCTTCGGCCAGCGCGCCTGGAACAGCAACGGCACGCACACGGCCGCCGCGCTCAGTCGCAGCGCCAGGTTGTCGTAAGGCTGCGGAAGGATGTAGGTCCAGACGAAGTAATAGATGGGGTGACACAGGAGGCCGAGTGCGCCTCCCCATCGGATTGCAAACCTGCTTCTTTCCAGCATGTCCCGCATACTTTCTCGCGGTCTCGCCATCAGGCCTCCGTTGTCATCACGATCCCATCAATTCATGCGCATTGAATTTTTGAGCTTCCAGTCCTTCGAGGCCGATCGATTCGCCGTTCTTGCCGTGGAACGGACCGACCGAAAAACCGTACTTCTTCAGGAGACCATGAGTATAAGAGACGGACCACACCGGCGGGCTGCCGATGATGAAATCGGATGCGATTCCTTCCTGCCAGGCCGAATAGCCTTCGGCGAAACAGGTGTAGCAGTCGCGGGTGGACGGCAGCCGGAACGGGAAGGCCGTGTCGAGGCCGGCGGGGCCGCGAGCGAAACATTCAATATATAGCGTATGTCCGCGTGACGCGAGTTCCGCCTCGATGCTGGCCGCGCGCGGATGCGAATCGTCGATCCAGAATTGCGCGCGCTTCAGATCGGCGGCGGTGAGATAGGGCACGCTGGTGCTGCTCGCGAGAATCGCGCCGTCGAAATCCGGCAGCGGCGTGTCGGGGCTGAACGTATGCACCGACACTTTCGATTTGCCGAGCAGGTCCGATGCGAGCAGTTCCTTTGCCTGGTCGATCAGCAGGTTGATCTTGTCCGGCAGGTCGATCAGCACGAGTTCCTTCGGCGCGTCCTTGTACAGCAGATACTTGGACACCGTCGTGCCGAGCCGGCCGGCCGCGCCGAATAGCGCGAGTTTGGTATTGCCGAATTCGAGGTCGAGCTGATCGCAGCAGTGCATCGCCCAGTCCTTGAGCATCGCCGCGGTGGCCGCGTGGCCGGTCGTGATATGCGGCGGCTTGATCGGACGCGGCAGCGCGCCGTAGTTGCACGCATACGGCGTGGACGCGCCCATTGCGACCATGTTCAGGCCGGCCTTTCTCGCGAGTTCCAGCGCCGGAAAAAATTGCGTTTCGCGAAAACGCTTGATTCCGCGCGGACTGCCGAGCCACATTTCGAGCGGCACCGGGCAGGCGATATTCGCGCCGATCACCTGCGATCCCGAATAGATCGGCGACGCAATGAATGGCCGGGTATTCCACAATTCTTCTTCGAACGATTCGCTGCGATGGCGAACATTGTGAAAAGAAAATGAAAGGGTTTCCCAGTCCGTCGCGTGAAATAGAAAGCCGACTCCACCCTGGCGGGACGGCAAACTGTCGCGGATTTGTTCCGGGTGAATTTCATGCTTGAGCGTCAACGGGGCACTATTCCGACGCAGCAGAAGGCCCGTTGGCTCATTGAGGATGGTCGACATGTCTTCAAGCAGAGCGGTTTTCATTGATTTTCCTTTTGGATTTGATTTGACGCTGGAAAGGTCAGCGCGCGGCGTGGCCAGCCCGGATTGAGTGGCGACCCTCCAACTCTAGAGAAATCCGCGACGTTGTGCCCGTCTGTTCGTGCACACAGAATTTGCGAGCTATTTAACGTTCTGTGCGCGCGGCAGCCGGGAATTAACTTTGGGCGAACTTTGGCGGGAAGTCCCGAAGAAACCAGCGATGCTTTCAGGCGCGTAGTGACGCGCTCGGCGATGCTGGAAAGGCCGCCTGATTGAAGCTCCGGTTCAATCAGGCGGCCATTTTATTGCGTGCTTCGGTCACGCACTGCTATCGCGTGATGCTATAGCCGATTCGCGCAATCCAGCGGTGCTGGTTGTAGTCGAGAATGTCCTCGCCGTAGCCGGTGAAGAAGCCGAGCCACAGGTAGCCGCCCCAGCGGCTATTGATCAGCTTCGCCAACGGATAAGTGAACTGGGTATCGACACTGCCCTTGCCGCCTTTCATCCCTTTACGCAGCGTCGCGGCCAACTGCCAGCTATCGGTGCTGCCGTAAATGAGCTTCAGATCCATATAACCGCGATAGTCGGCGATATCATGGTTCTCACCGGCGATGTGCGCATAGTAGTACACCTTCGGCGCGACGGTCAGGTGGTTGCCGTTGAGGTCGCCGAAATCCCAGATCGGCTTCACGAAGAAGATATCGATACCGCGCGATTCGGGGCCGTCACGCCCATTCGATTCGTGCTCGTAGCCGGCCATCAAACCCATCTTGCTCCACCACTCGCTCTTCCAGCCAGTGTCTTCGAGATAGTAGAACAGTGCCGGCATATAGCTCGTGTCGCGAAATGGCGCCGAGTACTTGCCGAGATCCCATAGCGAGGTTTGCGTATACGCGAAGTACATGTTGTCCGCAAAGCCTCGCGAGCGCGGATCGTCCGGCGTGACGAGACGGAACTTGAAGCTCAGCTGGAATTTCGCGAGGTTCTCGCCATTCGAGCCATCGGCGAAATACATTGGCTCGTACGCGGAGAAGCGGCTCAGGAAGCTATTCAGTTCCGGCACCGGCGCATTCGGGCGCGACGGCGGCGGTGAGGACGCGATCAGATTCGTCGCTGACGGGTCGGCCGCGCTGGCGGTTGCACTCGGCATGTCGGCCGGCTTGTTGCCGCCGGAGGCAAGCACCGTGTCCTTGCCCGGGTGGGGCGGGCGCGTCAGCATCACGAACGACGGTGAAACATCGATTTCCGGCACGTCGATCTTCATCGCGCCGCGCGCCCATTCGGGCCATGTGCCGAAATAGCGGATTGCCTTCAGTTCGCCCGCGGCGAGCTTCAGATGATCCGGCGCGCCGCTTTCGCGCGTGAGCGCCAACGGCCTGGGTATCACGTCCGTGTTGCTGATCGCGATGTTCAACTGCGGCGGAACGTTCACCTCGGTGCCGCCGGGTTCATCGCCGGAATAGACGATCGTCACTTCGAGCGGACTGCTCGATAGTGCTTCGCGCGGTGGACGTAATACGGAGACGCCGGCAACGCTACAGGTGGAGTAGCCGGCGCCGAGGACCAGCAGGCTCATGCATAACGAGAGTTTTGAAGGCAGCCTGGCGAATGGCCTGGCGAATGAGCGAATGGATGCGCCGGCGAACGAGCTGGAATGTGAACTGGAAACACGCGAGCGATGGCTGCGCACTGCGGATTTGCGGTCTTTCTTCACGCGAGACATCAATTGATTCCGCACACGGGACTCCTATTGATCGATGAATTCAGGTCGCAACGAGAAGATAACGTTAAAGCCCGCAATTGGGTAGAAAATCGGGGGCACGTATTTCATTACCGCGGCGGCTACGCGTGGCAGTTCCGGCTATTCGTTCTGGATTATTTTGCCATCCAGATTGCGAATCACGCGAGCGGAAAAGAATTAACCGCGTCAGGGATAACCAGCGGTTAAAGAGCGGGTATTGGGTTCGCGCCGTTGCATTTGCGCAACGCGCACATCAATCGCGATGCGACAGGCGTTGCCCGCGGTCGATAGATAGCCGGAGTGTCATTTGACATTTCCCACTCGCTAATTGCGTGACGGCTGTTTTTTGCAGTTCACAGTTCACATTCTTTTCAGTTCACATTTAACGGCAATTCGTTACATCGCCAATCCGAAGCCAATATGGAAAAACCGTGCTTTCAATAGTCAAACCGCGGGTATTGCGCAGGCATTGCCACTTCATCGAACGGCTCATTGCATCGGCGATACCAGCAACGATACCGGCACGCCATGACAATCGACTTCCGCGATCATCGTCGCGCCGAGTCCGCCGCCGGATTTCGCGCGCAGGTCGAACGGCCTCGCTTGCCTGTCGATGCGCAGAATGTTGAGCGGCCAGGACGGCCGCGACAGCCGTTCGTGCGCGAATGAGCCGACCCACAGCGGCGCCGTGGATATCCCGTTGTCGACCGCATAGCCGCTCGGCCAGAAGCGCAACACGTCGCGCTCGTTGCGCGTCTGGCCGGGCCGCATGAACACCAGCGACGACGGCACGCCGTTGTTCAGCTTCGGCAGGACCGGCAGCGACACCGCCGAGACGTCGGGTGAGGCGAGCGACAGCAGGCTGTGTGCGGATACATCGGTGCCCTCGACCCAGCCCTGCGCGCGCAACTCGTCACGAATCGAACCCGGCGCCGACACCCATTGCAGCGTAAACGGCTCCTTGTAATCGCCGCCCATGTCGGAGCGATAGCACGGCACGCGCCGCCACCCGGACTGTTTCCACGCGGCCTGCGTCAGCAGCACCGGCGGCGGCCGCGGCGTAAGGTCCGGCGGCGCGGGCGTCGTGATGCCGAACTGCACGCCCACGCTGGCCAGCACGACCGCGAGCACGACCAGCGGCATGAAGCGGCGGCGCGGCGGCGGCTGCGGATGCCGCCACGTCGAGCTCAGCGCGACGATCGCGACCCAGCCATAGGCGAGCGCCGCGCCGCCGATCGCGTCGGACACCCAGTAACGGCCGAAGTAGATGCCCGCGAGCGCGACCACGATCACGACGATGAGGCTCGCGGCCGCGACCAGTATGCCTTCGAGCTTGCCGACCCGGCGTCCGAGCAGAACCGCGAGAAAGCCGTACACGATGACGGTCGCCGCCACGTGATTGCTCGGAAACACATAGTGGCTGGTCATCAGCTCGTCGGGCGGCGCGCGGCGCATCGCCAGTTGCAGACCGAGAATCAGCAGCTGCGAAAACGCGACCGCCGCGAGCCAGTAGCCGATCGTGCGCCAGCGCCGCTCCCACACCATCCATAGCGCGACCGTGACGATCAGCGCGATCAGCGTGAGGCCGCTGCCGAGTGTCGCGAGATGCGCGAGCACGGCGTCGCCCCAGGGCGTGCGCACCGATTGCAGGAAGTGATAGACCGACAGGTCGACGGTGGTCAGCGGATCGCCGCTGACGACATCCTCGAGCACCCCGAAGAACAGCGCGCCGGTCAGCAGCACGACCAGCGACGTGACGAGGATATGGGTCGCATCCGGCGTATCGGGGTCGCGCAGCTCGCGCGCGACCCGGCCGAGCGGACCGGGATGGCGGCAGGCCCAGTCGCCGAGATGGCGGCCCGCCGAGCTCGACCACGCGTTCGCGTGCGCTACGAGGAAGGCTGCGCCGCGAAAGCTCAGCCAGACGATGCACACGAGCATCGCGAGGATCACGACGAGCCGGAACGACACCGCGCCGGCAAGCAGCACCGACGCGCCGAACACGACGCCCGGCACGATGTGCGCGGGCGCCCAGATCAGCGCGGACAGCACGTTGATCGCGTAAAAGCGCACGGGCCGCATCCCCATCATGCCCGCGACGACCGGCACGATCGCGCGCAACGGGCCGATAAAGCGCGCGAGCGCGACGCTTTTCGCGCCATGTTTGATAAAGAAACGCTGGCCGGCGTCGAGCACTTCGGGGTGCGCGCGAAGCGGCCATAGATGACCGATGCGCTCCTTGTAGCGCTCGCCGAGCCAGAAGCTCATGCCGTCGCCGGCGATCGCGCCGAGGATCGCCCACACGAATACCCAGCCGAGGCTCAGCGCGCCGGTGCCGGTCAGCGCGCCGGCGATGAACATTGCGGTACTGCCGGGGATGAAGGTGCCGATGACCGCGATGGCTTCGAGAAACGCGGCGAGAAACACGATCGCGAGCAGCCATGTCGAGTGGCCGGCGAGCAGATGCAAAAGGTGGATATAAGCGTGCTCCATCGTGTGCGGCTGGCCGTGCTGGCGTGAAGACGTTCTTGTGTTTTTGGGGCGTGCGGGTACAGCGACCGATCATAGCGCGCGCGGACGCGCTCCGGTGCGCAGCCGGGCAGGCCGGGGCCGCGCGTTGCCGGCGCCGCTGCAGCGCGCGGGCGATCGGCTCAGAATAGTGGCTGGCACTGCGATGGGCGCCGAAGCGGCGGCGCGCGAGCTATAGGCCGATCAGGTTTGGGGGAAGTCATGCGAAGCGTAATGAGTGGGATTCGGGGCGGCATTGGGAGTGGCATCGTAGGCGGTATCGCACGGGCTGCGCTGACCGCGGCGGTGCTGATGGTGGGCGCTGCCGGCGGAGTCGACGCGCAGCAGCTGGGTGCGCCTCCCGGTGTGGGTGGCGCGCACTCGGGCGCCGGCGGTGCGGGCACTGCGTTGGGGGCGGGCATCGGAACCGGCGGCACCAGTTCGCTGCCGGGGGCGGGCACTTCCACGGGCGCGACGTATGGCCCCGGCGCGCCAGGATCGGTCGGCCCGGGGCCGGTGCTCAACAACATGCGAGCCAATGGCACCGCGCTTTATATGCCCGCCGATCCGCGCGCGCCGAATGTGAGCGGCAGGGCGGCGCCGCCTCGCTAGCACAGCGTGCGTGCCGCGCGCGCGGTACGCGCCGGCACCTGATGCCGCAGATAAAATGCAGGTCCGCTCCGACAACAGGGGAAGATCAATGGCGCACGGCGAGCACAAGTACCAGATATCGGTGCAATGGACGGGTAACCGCGGCAGCGGCACTTCGGGATATCGCGACTACGGGCGCGATCACGTGATTTCCGCGGGCGGCAAGCCGGATATTGCGGGCTCGTCGGACCCGGCGTTTCTCGGCGACGCGCAGCGCTGGAACCCCGAGGACCTGCTGGTCGCCTCGGCGAGCGCGTGCCACAAGCTCTGGTATTTGCATCTGTGCGCCGACGCGGGCATCGTCGTGCTCGCGTATCGCGACGACGCCGAAGGCACGATGCTCGATAGCGAGCAGCCGGGCCGTTTCTCGGAGATCGTGCTGCGGCCTCGCGTCGTGATTCGCGCGGGCGGCGATGCCGGGCTGGCCACGCATCTGCATCACGTCGCTCACGAAAAATGCTACATCGCGAACTCGGTCAACTTTCCGGTTCTCTGCGAGCCGCTGATCGAGACGGACGCAGGCTGACGCGCGTGGGCCGGATCGAAGGCGGAGGCTGGCGCGGCGCGAAGCGCTCTATTCGCCGAGCCACCCGACCCGGCCAGCGAGGCGGGGTTGCTTCGGCGCGGGCCGAGCGCCGCTCAACGCTTGCCGTCGAGCAGGTCGCCGAGCATTTCGTCGAACGCCGCCTGTGCGTCTTCGAGTTCCTGCAGCGCGGCGTCGAAAGTCTGCAGCGCAAACTGCGAGGGTTTGCCGCTGCCCGCGGGCGGAAACTGCGATTGCAGCGACGCAAACGCCGTCTGCACGCGCTGCGTCGCGATCAGTACGCGTTCCATCGCGGTGGTTTCTTCGGCTCGGGCCTTGTCGTGGTCCATGAAAACTCCGGGGTCGTCGGTGTTGTCGGAGCGGCTCGCGCCGCGTGAAGGAAGGACTATGCCATGTTCGCGCGCGGCTCAGGAGAGCGGCAGGCCACCGAACGGCTTCACTTCGCGCAACGACAACGCCGACTCCACCGATGTCACGCCGGGCAGACCGCGCAGTACGTCGCGCATGAACGCGCCGTAGTCGTCGAGATCGCGCGCGACGATCTGCAGGATGTAGTCGGCGCTGCCCGACACGTTGTGACACGACAGGATGCGCGCGATCGCTTGCACCTCGCGCTCGAAACGGTTCGCGACCACACGATCGTGCACCGCGAAGCGCACCAGAACGAATGAGATCACCCCGAGGCCGAGCGCGGCGCGCGACAACATCGCGCGGTACTGATCGATATAGCCGTCGCTTTCGAGGCGCTTCAGACGCCGCGCGCACGGCGTCTCGCTGAGCCCGACGGTTTCGGCGAGTCGCGCGTTCGACATGCGGCCGTCGTTTTGCAACGCGGCGAGGATTGCGCGGTCGGTCTTGTCGAGGTCTTCGGCGGACATGATCGGGTCAATGATTTGGTGTTAGGGGAAGGCGCTTTGGAATGGGGAAATCTTAGCGTATTCCTCTATAGGCTGTGCGTCGTGGCCAGCAATTCGCCAATAAACCCTACATCGTCCCGTGCAAGATGGAGCTTCCATGAACAAGGAGGCTGCGATGATTTCCGCTCACCTGCTGGCCGTCTACGTGGCGGCGCTGATTGTCGTTTATGCGGTGCCTGGGCCGGACATGGCGCTGATCCTGCAAACCAGCATTGCGCGCGGCGTGCGCAGCGGCTTTGCGGCCGCCGCCGGTCTCGGGCTGTCGCGCGCGACGCACGTGACGCTGTCGGCGTGCGGGATGGCCGCGCTGCTGCGCAACGCGCCGTGGCTGTACGACGCGGTGCGCTATGTCGGCGCGGTGTATCTCGCGTGGGTCGGGATTCAGATCTTTCGCTCGCCGGGGTTTGCGGTGTCCGGCCACGCGCGCGATGAACATCGGGCAGTGGCGGCCAGTGACGCGGCCGGCGCAAGCGTGGCGAGCATGGCGAGCATGGCAAGCGCGGTGCCGGCCGGCGCGGCGCGTCCGCTGCGGACCGCATTTGTCAAAGGCTTGCTGACGAATCTGCTCAACCCGAAGGCGCTGCTGTTCTGCTCGGTGTTGCTGCCGCAATTCGTGCGGCCCGAAGCGGGGCCGGTTGCGTTGCAAATGATCGAACTCGGGGTCGTGCTGCTCGCGATCGGCGCGTGTTTCGACGCGGTCTATACGCTTGGCGCCGCGCGCATCGCCAACTGGATGCGCGCCCACCCGCTCGCGCAGACTTTGCAGCGATGGACGTTTTCGGCCGCGCTGATCGGCTTCGCGGTGCGGCTTTCGCTGGATTGACGCGGGCCTTGCGACCGTTCCGGTGCGGGCCATGGGCCGCGGGCCGCGGGGCGTTAACCGGCCCGCTACGCCCAATTTTTCGGCAACGCGCTGCTCTGGTGGCTGGCCGCGTCACTCACTTCGTCAGCTTGCGTTCCCGCCGCGCGCGGTCCTCGATAATCTTCTTGCGGTGCTTGTCCTTCATCTTCTTCCAGCTTTTGCATTCGTCGCGCGTGCGCGTGCAGCCGATGCAAAAGCCGGTCTTGTCGTCGAACTTGCAGATATCGACGCAGGGTGACTCGATGCTCATAACCGATAACCGTTGCAGTTGAGGTAGTGCGAATGTCGCACGCGCCACGCGCGCGGCGCCAGGTGATTGTGTTAATAAAGCCGATAGCGCAGGCGTCGCTGCCGGTTGCAACATGAACAGGCAGCCGTGCCGGCGCGCGGCGAACACTATCACTTTCCTCCTGCCATCGATGAAAACCTTCTTGCTGTACGTCGTGACCGCCGTTGCCGAAATCCTGGGTTGCTATCTGCCGTGGCGCTGGCTGAACGAGGGCGGCTCCGCGTGGCTGCTGTTGCCCGGCGCGCTCAGCCTTGTGCTGTTCGCGTGGCTGCTGACCTTGCACGGCAGTGCCGCGGGCCGTGTCTATGCGGCTTACGGCGGCGTGTACGTCGCGGTGGCGATTGCGTGGCTGTGGGGCGTGGACAAGGTGCGGCCTACGCTATGGGACGCGGCGGGCGTCGCACTGACGCTGGCCGGCATGTCGGTGATCGCGTTCCAGCCGCGCGTGCATATGTAGCGGCGCGCCTCGGGACCGCCGGAGGCCAACCGCGGCACGCCGGCTCGCCCACGGACGTCCGGCGGCTCCGATTCCGGCTGCTCCGATTACTGCAGGCCGCCCAGATAATCGAGTTTGCCGAGTTCGACGCCGTTGTGACGCAGGATGCCGTACGCGGTCGTGATGTGGAAATAGAAATTCGGCAACACGAAACCGAACAGATATGACAGGCCCGTGAATTCGAGCGGGCCCGAGCGCATTTTCAGCGTGATCGCGCGGCTTTCCGAACCGTCGATCTGCGCGGCGTTGAATTCTTTCAGATAATCGATCGTCTTTTGAAGACGGGACTGCAATTCGTCGAAAGTCTGCTCGACGTCTTCGAACTTCGGCGGTTCGACGCCAGCCAGGCGTGCCGCGCAACCCTTCGCGGTGTCGCTCACGATATAGATCTGGCGTACCAGCGGCAGCATGTCCGGCGCGAGCCGGGCATTCGTGAATACGGACGGCTCGATCTGCTTCGCCGCGGCATGCGCCTGGGCTTTGCCCAGAATGGCCTGCAGGTTCGTAAGCCCGCGAATCAGCACGGGCAGTGACGCTTGATACATCGAAATTGACATGAGTTCCTCTGATTTCTCGATCGTGCGCGCAGGCGGCGCGCGAGGCAATGAAACGGCAGGAGTGCCGCTCCAGCATCATAGCGCGGCGCGCGAGCGGCGCGCATTAGCCATTCGGACGACTGCCACGCGCGCCGGAACTGTGTTCGAATGCTTTGGTCGGACGGTTGACCCGGTCCTATAAGCCCGCCGCGCGTTGCCATGTGCGCTCGCACAATGAGCAGGTGCGGGCTCGGGGTGTGCTAGCGAGCCCACCGGCCGCGGGAATCGCGCTTCGTCGCGCATGACCCGCGCGCCGCCACGCCAACAGGAGAGTCGACACCATGAGCACCAAGCACCCATTGCCAGGCAGCGAACGAACGGTCGAACAAGGCGCGCAGGTTGTCGGGCAATGCGACCCGGCCGAGCGGATCGACGTTTTCGTGATGCTGCGCCGGCAGCGCCAGGCGCAGTTCGATGCGTTGATGAGCCGGATCGAAGCCGGCGATCCCAATGTAAAGCCGTTATCGCGCGACGAGTTGGCCAAAGACTATGGCGCCGCGCCGGATGACATCGCGAAGGTCAAGGCGTTCGCGGCCGCGCACGGGCTCACGGTCGCGCGCGAGGACGCGGCGGAGCGCTCGGTGCTGCTGAGCGGCACGATCGCGCAGTTTCAGAGCGCGTTCGAGGTCAAGCTCGAGCACTATCAACACCACACGGCCGGACAGTTTCGCGGCCGCACCGGCACGATCAGCGTGCCGGACGATCTGCACGGCGTCGTCGAGGCGGTGCTCGGGCTCGACAACCGGCCGCAGGCACGGCCGCACTTCCGCATCCGCCCGCCGTTCGCGGCTGCGCGCGCGCATCAGGAGTCGTTCACGCCGCTGCAACTCGCGTCGCTATACAAGTTCCCGCAGGGTGACGGCCAGGGTCAGTGCGTCGGCATCATCGAACTCGGCGGCGGCTACAGCACATCCGACCTGAAAGCCTATTTCGCGAGCCTCGGCGTTGCCGCGCCGACGGTGAAATCGATCGGCGTCGATCAGGGCGGCAACCGGCCGAGCGGCGACCCGAATGGGCCGGACGGCGAAGTCACGCTCGACGTCGAAATCGTCGGCGCGCTGGTACCGCGCGCGACCATCGCCGTATATTTCACGCAGAACAGCGACGCGGGTTTTCTCGACGCGGTCAACCGCGCGGTGCACGACACGACCAACAAGCCTTCGGTGATCTCGATCAGCTGGGGCGCGCCGGAATCCGTGTGGACCAGCCAGTCGATGCAGGCGTTCAACAGCGTGCTGCAGTCGGCGGCGGCGCTCGGTGTGACGATCTGCGCGGCCTCGGGGGACAGCGGTTCGAGCGACGGCGCGAGTGGCGGAGATCAGGTCGATTTTCCGGCGTCGAGCCCGTATGTGCTTGCATGCGGCGGCACGAGCGTCGCCGCGTCGGGTTCGTCGATTTCGCGCGAGGTCGTGTGGAACGACGGTGCGCAGGGCGGCGCGAGCGGCGGCGGCGTGAGCACCGCGTTCCCGGTGCCGACGTGGCAGAAGGGACTGTCGGCGGCGACGACGGGCGGTGGCAGCGAAGCGCTCAGCGGGCGCGGCGTGCCGGATGTCGCTGGCGATGCATCGCCGATCACCGGCTACGTCGTGCTGATCGATGGCACGCAGACGGTGGTCGGCGGCACCAGCGCGGTCGCGCCGCTGTGGGCCGGGCTGATCGCGCGGATCAACGCGGCGAACGGACAACCGGCCGGCTTCGTCAACGCGAAACTCTACAACGCGCCGGGCGTATGCAACGACATTACGCAAGGCAATAACGGCAGCTTCGCGGCGTCGAAGGGGTGGGACGCGTGCACCGGACTTGGCAGTCCCAATGGCGGGAAGGTGGCGGCCGCACTATAGTCTGCAACACACGGGGCAAACACAAAACGCGCGAGAGCGCGGCAAGAACGCGGCACGAGCGCTGAGCAGGCGCCGAACGAGCGCGGGACCAATACGGCATCGCAACGGCATACCTGCTGGTATCGCATTGGCACCGCATGTAGAGGACGTAAGAACGAGGACGCAAGACAGTAAAACAAACCCTTGGAGCGATCATGACGAACACAGAGTCAGCTTCCGGCAATCAGCATTCGTCGCCCGCCGCGGCCCCGGCAGGCGCAGCCATCACCACGAGCGCGTCACACAAAGCCGCGAGCGGGGACCAGCCGTTCTTCGATCCGGTCGCCTACGGCAACGGACCCGACGACTCGGTAACCGCGATCGACGAGAGCGCCGCGATCACGCACCACGCGATCACGATCGGCGCACACAAGATCAATTACACGGCGACGGCCGGTCATCTCGTGATCGTCGACCCGAGCAGTTCCCAACCCGAAGCGCGGATGTTCTACGTCGCGTTCACGCAGGACAACCAGAAGGAAGAAACGCGGCCGGTCACGTTCTTCTATAACGGCGGGCCGGGTTCCTCGTCGGTGTTCGTGCTGCTCGGGTCGTTCGCGCCGCGCCGCATCAAGACGTCGATGCCGAACTTCACGCCGCCCGCGCCGTATTCAATGGAAGACAATCCGGACAGTCTGCTCGACAAAAGCGATCTCGTCTTTATCAACCCGGTCGGCACCGGCTATTCGGCGGCGATCGCGCCGAAAAAGAATCGCGACTTCTGGGGCGTCGATCAGGATGCGGACTCGCTCAAGCAGTTCATCAAGCGCTTTCTGACGAAGAACAACCGCTGGAATTCGCCGAAATATCTGTACGGCGAGTCTTATGGCACGGCGCGCAGTTGCGTACTCGCGTACCGGCTGCACGAGGATGGCGTCGATCTGAACGGGATCACGCTGCAATCGTCGATTCTCGATTACACGCAGGCCGGCAATCCGGTCGGTGCCCTGCCCACGGCGGCCGCTGATGCCTGGTACCACAAGAAGCTCGGCGTCGCGCCGCGGCCGACCGATCTCGGCACGTTCGCCGAAGAGGTCGCGCAATTCGCGCGCACCGACTATCTGGCCGCGCTGCGGAAGTTTCCGACCACCGATTCCGCGACTGTCGAAAAACTCAGCGAATACACCGGCATCGACAAGACGACGCTGCTCGCGTGGAGCCTTGATATCGCCGGCTATGACAGCCGCGGCAATTCGCTTTTCCTGACCACGCTGCTGAAGTCGCAGGGTCTCGCGCTCGGCGAATACGACGGCCGCTTTACGGCGATCGATACCGGCATCGCCGGCAAGATCGACCCGAATTCCGGCGGCAACGATCCGACGATGACGGCCGTCACCGGCGTCTATACGACGATGTGGAACGTGTATCTGAACGAGCAGCTGAAGTACACGTCGAATTCGTCGTTCACCGACCTCAACGATCAGGCTTTCAAGTATTGGGATTTCAGCCATATCGATCCGACCGGCGCGCAGAAAGGCGTCGATTCGAAGGGCAACATCGTTCTCTATACGGCCGGCGACCTCGCCGCGGTGATGGCGCTCAACCCCGACCTGAAGGTGCTGTCGGCGAACGGCTTCTATGATTTCGTCACGCCGTTCTACCAGACCGTGCTCGATCTTCAGCAGATGCCGCTGCTCAGCCAGCAGGTGCGGCAGAACCTGTCCGCGAGGTTCTACCCGTCGGGCCATATGGTTTATCTCGATGGCGGGTCGCGCACCGCGCTGAAGGCCGATCTCGCCCAGATGTACGAGGCGACCGTGTCGAACACCCAGGCGCTCGGCCGGATCCGCGCGTTGCAGGCGCGGGTGGCGAAGTAATGCCGGGCTTGCGCCGCGCCGCGAGTTTCACTTTGCAATTGGCCGGTCAGCATGCCGCGCGCGTCTCGACGATGCGCTGCTTTTGTACTTACGCATATTGAATGTGTTTTAATTGCCCTGCGAATTGAACTACCGCGCGCCGCCGCCGGCGCGCCGACGAATGAACGTAGGCATTGCAGACCGGTGTCACAGCCGTTTTTCCAGCGGCACGATGCGCGACCACGCGTCCAGCATGCGGTCGCGCGCGCACGAAGACCGCTTCGCCCATCGCGCGTACAACGCACGCCGTATCGTGCTGCTTTGCGCGACAGTGCTGCTTGCGTTGCGCGTCGGCAACGCCGTCGCGCAGGACAGCGGGATGCTCGACGAACGCGTCACGCAGCAATCGATTGGCGACACGATTTGCCGCCCGGGCTATGCGGATACCGTCGCGCCCCCCTTCGACGAACAGATGGAGCACAAGGAACGTCTGCTTGCCGCACGCGGCATCGGCGAAGGTGACGGCGTCACCTTCGCGCTCGACCGGCACGTGCCGATCGTGCTCGGCGGTTCGCCGGACGCACGCGCCAATCTCGATCTTCTGCCGTGGGCAGGCCCGCAGGGCGAACGCCGCAAGGCGCGTGCGGCGGTCATGCTCAAGCGCTGCGTCTGCGAGGGCAAACTGAGTCTCGCGCAAGCGCAAGCCACGATCTTCGGCAACTGGTCGGCGGTCTATTCGGGCTTCGGCCAGACTTCCTGTGACGTAAGTCCGCTCGACGCCACGACCGGCGACGACGGCGCAGTCGACGACGACGCGAGCGACGACAGCCGGCATACAGACGAGCACGCGGACGAGCACGCAGACGAGCGCGACGGCACGCGCTGAGCGCCGGGCCGGGCGCGATACGAGTATTCGCAACAATCCGGCGCGGCTTTGCCGACGATGCACACACGGTTCGTTGCACGCACGGTCATTCGAGCCGGCGAGGCCCGCTGTCCGCGGTTGGCAGTTCGCAGTCCGCCGCCCTCATTTTTCGGAGAAACACCATGACTCAATCTCATCTTGCCGCGATCGCGCTGACGATCGGCTGCCTGTGTGCCGGCGCGCCGGCTCTGGCTTCCGCGCCCACTCCCGCGCATTGCGCGAGCACCGATGCGCTCGTGATCCGCGGTGACGTGCCGGCGGCGATCAGCTTCGACGTATATCGGCAACTGCGTCCGCTCACCGCGCAGCGCGTCGCGCTGTTTCAGGCGGCGGGTCAGGTGAAGCATCTGCCCGACGGTCTGCCGGTGTGCAAGATCACCGATGACGGCGTCGACGATCCGTCCGCGGTGCTGATCCGGCTGCCGCAGGGCAAGAACGCATGGTGGGTGAACGCGGCGAACGTGCAAGCGGCGGACTGATTCGCCCGAGCGGGCCGTCGTTCGCGCACGTCGCCCCGCGCAATGCCGCTGCAAAGGCCGACCGGTGCGAGCGGTTCGGGCGGGCATGCACCGTGCTCGACGAGCCGATGTTTTGCTATGGCCGGCGCGGCCGATTCAGGCCGATTCAGGTACAGTGCGTTGACGGAGTCGTCGCACTTTATCCCTACGACATCGTGTCACGGTGCCCCCGGTGCCGGAAGGGCTATCCTGACGACACGACAAAATCCGCACAGGAGATTCGAATGATGGCGTTCTATCTGACATTGCTCGCTTTGGGTGCGGCCGGCGCCGTCGCGATTCGCGAACTCGCCGTCGCTCAGGCCAGGCAGCGTGCCGCATTGCGACCGGTGCGCATCGACAGTGCGAATCGTCAGACGGGCCGCAACGCGCGGCGAGGGTAGGCCATATGAATCTGACCGTGCGCAATATCGCCGAGTCGTGCAGCGAGCAGGAGGTGCGGGAGTTTCTGATGCGCGAACTCGGGCATTACGCGAAAAGTGTCGAGGTGGTGGATATCGGCAAACCGGGCGCCTACGCGATGGTCGAACTGCACGCCAATGTGCCGTATGTCGGCGATGTGATTGCGCGGCAGATCCAGGGCAAGCACCTTGGCGGTCTGCCACTCGAAGCGAGCGCCGATCTGTTTAGCGACGAACCGCCCGCCGAGCAATAACCGGCTGCGGGCCCGAGCCCGCTGTTACGTCCGTGGCATTTTTTGCGACGGCGGCGGTGACGGGCCCGGGCGATGTGGCATGTGCTGGTCGCCTTTGTTCATCGCGTGGTTTATCGCGGCTGTTCGCGTCGTCCGTTATGGCGGCATGACCGTCCGTCACCCCCGCCATTTCCGCTTTGCGCTTTTCTATTCCCCGTCCCCGTGCGCCGGCCAGTCGAACGGCGTGTACGGCAGCGCCCGTTTGTGACGCGTCGCTTCGTAAAACCGCAGAATCACGTTGCGCGCGGCATCCCCGACCGGCTTGCCTTCGAGGAAATCGTCGATTGCGTCGTAGGGAATGCCATAAGCGTCTTCGTCAGGGCGTAGCGGGCGCAGCATTTCGAGGTCGGCGGTCGGCACCTTGTGCGCCAACCCGTCCGTTGCGCCCAATGTTTTCGCGACCGCGCGCACGCGGCGTTTGCTCAGTCCGGCGAGCGGCAGCACGTCGGCGCCGCCGTCGCCGAATTTCGTAAAGAAGCCCATCACCGATTCGGCTGCGTGGTCCGTGCCGATCACGACGCCGGCGCGCGCGCCCGCCACCGCGTATTGCGCGATCATGCGCTGGCGCGCCTTGATATTGCCGTGCACGAAATCCTGCTGCGCTTCGTCCTTGAATAACACGCCGCTTTTATCGAGCGACGCGAGCATTGCATCGGCGGCCGGTTTGATATCGATCGTCAGATTTTCGTCTGCACAAATAAAACGTAGTGCCTGTTGCGCATCGGCTTCGTCGCGTTGTTCGCCGTAAGGCAACCGTATTGCGATGAAGCGCGCGTTGTAATGACCCGCGCGCAAACGTTCGACCGCGAGTTGCGCGAGACGGCCCGCGGTGGTCGAGTCGACTCCGCCGCTAATACCCAGCACATACGTTTGCAGGCCGCTGGTGCGCAGATAGTTCGCCAGAAAATCGACCCTGCGCTCGATTTCGAGATTCGCATCGAATTGCGCGGTGACGTGCATTTCGGCTGCAATGCTTGCCTGCAAGGCGGCTGGATCGGATCGGGCCATGATTTGTGGACATCCTCGTGCAAACAGGTGGCAATCGGGCCGCGCGGTGGCGGCCCTTCGAATTTTTTCACGCTTAAACGGCGATGTTATTCGGCGTTTAAACCGGCATTATCGCTTTACATTTACATAGCGCATTAGCCGTTTGGTCGACGGCATGCGGGCATTGCAAATTATCGCTTATTGCAACGCATTCAGCGGTCGACTGTGTTTTCATCGACATGCCGCAATGCGCTGAGTAATATCTTCGTTCCGAGCACCGCGAAAAGCGCGGGCAATCAATAATAAGCATGTTTGCGTTGATACGCGATGAACCAACCGCATAGGCCCGGCCAGCCTGGACTGGACCATCTGGCTTCCGCCGCGGTGGTTCGTCGGCGTCAGATGATAAGGATGCTGCTTTCGCGCATGATGTCGCGCGCGCGACGCGGCGCGCATGCTTCATCATGCCGCGCGCTTCACGCGATACACGGGTCTGGCGTGACCGTATGCATGTGGATATGCGCTTCGGTTTGCGCATCGTGGTGCGCGAGTGCGCTTGCGGCGCCCGGGTATCCGATGATGTCGGCACATGCGGCCGCGAAGGTTTCGATGTCGGAGTCGGCGGTGAGTCCCGCGAGCCGCCCGTTGCCGGCGGTCAACGCGCTGGCCGTCGCCGCGCCCGATGCGGCCGGCGTCGTCGATCCGCGCCGCGCATTCGTGCTGCGCGACGTGTTCGCGCAGCACGTGAGCCGTCGGCTCAAGGTCCCGGCGGCCGAGCAGCGCGCCTATGCCGACCGGCTCGAAGCCGCGCTCGACGCGCATGGGCTCGGCAATGTGTCGGGCGAGTACGTCGTGCTGGTGGACCGCAACGCCAACGTGCAGGCGCTCTTCATCTACTTTCGCGCGGCGCCGGCCGACGCGTGGCAGATGATCGGCGCATCGCCGGTGTCGACCGGACGGCCGGGCGAATACGATCACTTCATCACGCCGCTCGGCGTGTTCGAACATACGCCCCAAAACATGGATTTCCGCTCCGAGGGCACCGAAAACGAAAACCATATTCGCGGCTACGGCCGGCGCGACATGCGCATTTTCGATCTCGGCTGGGCGCAGGGCGAGCGCGGCTGGGGCAAGGGCGGCATATCGCAGATGCGCCTGCAGATCCACGCGACCGATCCCGACCGGCTCGAGCCGCTGCTCGGTATCCGCCATTCGAAGGGCTGTGTGCGGATTCCCGCTTCGCTCAACGCGTTTCTCGATCACTACGGCATTCTCGACGCCGAATACGCGCAACTCGTCGACTCGGGCAAGTCGCTATGGGTGCTGAAGAGCGACCGGCAGATCATGCCGTGGGCGGGGCGTTTTATCGTCGTGGTCGATTCGCAGCGCAAGGGACGGCCGGCGTGGTCGCCGGCGCCTGGCGCCGCTGCGCGCGCGCGGATGCCGGCTCATGCGGATACGGCGGATTGACGAGCGGCAGCGGGCGGGCGCAGGTGGCGCGAGCGGTGAAGTCAGCGGCCGCTGAGCGGCCGGCGGAGTGGCCCGTTGAGTGGCCGGTTGCGCGGCAATCCGATCAGCAAATCGAACCGCGACCTGAACCGCGAATCGGGCGATGCCGCTCGAATGCACGTCACGATCGCGCCAGCAACACCCCCGCCAGCGCCACGGCAAACCCGGCGATCTGCACCGGCAGCAGCGTCTCGCCGAAGCCCAGATATCCTTCGAGCGCGGCAAGTGGCGGCGCGAGGAACATCAGCGCGGTTGCGCGCGCCGCGTCGCCGCGCCGGACCATCCACACCAGCAGCGTGACGCTGATGCCGGAGAGCATCACGACGCCCCACGCGAGCGATGCCCACAGCGTCGGCGACGCGCTCCAGCGATGCTCGCCGAGCGCGAGCGCAAGCCCGCCCGCGACGATTGCCGCGCCGACGTTCTGCACGGCGCTCGCGCTGCGAATATCGGCCTTCGCAAGCGAGGTCTTCTGGAACAGCGTACCCGTGGTGATCGACGCGACCGCGGCGATCGATACGAGCACGACCAGCCACGCGGGTGCGGTGCCGTGCGTCGGCGGCGTCGCGGCGGCGAGTTTCGGCGTGAGCACCAGCACGACGCCGGCAAGGCCGAGCGCCATCCCGCTCCAGCCGCGCCGCGACAGCCGTTCGCCGAACAGCGGCGCGGCCACCGCGGCTGTCGCGAGCGGTTGCAGCGCGCCGAGCAATGCCATCACGCCGGCGCTCATCCCCTGCGCGACTGCCCAGTAACCGGCGCCGAGATAGACCCCCTGCAGCAGCGCGCCCGCGGCCAGGTGCTTGCCGAAGTCGCGGCCTTGCGGCCATGCCGCGCGCGTGACCCATGCGGCCAGCGCGAAGACCGCCGCGGTACCGCCGAAGCGGGCGAGTAGAAAGAGATTCGGATCGGCGTACGGGGTGATTGCGCGGGCGACGACGAAACCGGTCGACCACAGCACGACGAAAACGGCGGCGATAAGGGAAGCGAGCATCGAAACGGAGCGGCGTAAAAAGCCGCCATCTTGGCCGCGGATGCGGTGCGCGTCTTGTTTGAAGCTGCACGCCAAACTCTCACCACATCAACAGCATCGCCCCCGCGCCCAACGCCCCGCCGCATAGCACGCAGCCCCACAGCAACCAGCGCGTGCGCCGGTACTCGCGTGCGAGATCCGCGAGCAGTTGGGCATTTTCCCGTGGCGTCGTCGTTCGATCGTGCTGCTGCTGAAGATAGCGCACCGCCAGTTGCGGCATCCGCGGCAGCATATGCGCGAGATGCGGCAGTTCGTGCGAGATGCGTTTGAGCCAGCCGCGATGATCGACGTCGCGCCGCGCGATATCCGCGAGGACGCCGCGCGCGATGTTCCATGTATCGACGCCCGGGTGCAGCGCGCGCGCCAGCATCTCCGCCTGCTGGAACGAGCGCTGCGCAGTCGCGAGCCGGCCGGGCACGTGGCCGTCGAACGGCAGCACGCCCTGCAGCAGATGATGAAACAGCGAACCCGCCGAGCGGTCTGCCGGCTCCGCCGCGAAGTGCGCTTCGGCGCGCGTGCGCAATTCGGCTTCGAGCATTTCGGCGCGCGTGTCGTTCGGCACGTGGCCGGCATCGCGATGCAGGCCGGCGAGGCGTCCGTAGTCCTGGTCGAACAGCGCGGTCGCGCCATGCACGAAGAACTCGCGCTCGCCGCTCGACAGCGTCGACATGATCGAGAATTCCGCGAGTACCAGCCGCCCGAGCGTGTCCGGCTCGATGCTCACGCGCACCCGGCGCGCATCGAGCGTCGCGTGGAAGAAGCCGTGCTCGAACGCCTGCTCGGTGACCACCTCGACGATATGCGCGGCGAGCGGCGCGAGCTTGATCCGATGCGCGTGCAGACCCGCCAGGTCGCTTGCCGGCAGCGTATTGATGCGCTGCATCGTCAGCGTGCGGTCGGTGCACAGTTCCCAGATCACGTCCGGTATCGCCACGCGCCGGTCGCCATCGAAATGGTGGCCGGTCTGACTCAGGTTCGCGGCTTCGGCGCGCAGGTCGAAGCGGCGCAGCACGTCGTCGGTGAAGGTCTGCGCGAGCGCGCGAAGTTGCAGGCGGCGTGCGGTGCGCGACAGTTTTTCGAGCCAGCGCGCGACCCAGCGCAGCAGTGCGAGCTCGTCGCCGATCTGTTGCAACTGCTGCGCGCGCACGAGTTTGATCGCCACTTCGTAATGGCCTTTGAGCGGTGTCGCGAGCCGCGCGAAATGCGTCTGCTCGGCGAGGCCGCCGCGCACCGCCACGAGATCGACCGCGCTGAACAGCTCGGCGAGCGGGCGGCCGAACGCGCGGGTCAACGCTTGTGCCGCTTCGGCCGGCGGTAGCGGCGCTTCCATATGATCGACCGCGTCGATCGCATCGTGCAGCGTGCTGCCCGCAAGCTCGGGGCGCTCGGCCAGCGTCTGCGCGAAACGGCTCGCGAGCGGCCCGAGCGCGGGCAGCACGCGGTGCAACTGCGCGCCGCCGCGCTCCGACGCATGCACACGGCCGACCAGCTGGATCATCCAGTGCAGTTTGTGGTCGGGCGGGGCGGCGAGCCAGATCAGGCGCGCGCCGTAACGCAGCGCATGGAACAGCAGCAATAGACGGCGAAACAGTGGCGGCATCGGCGATTCGGTTGATGGGCGAAGCGGGTTGCGCTGGCGTGGACCGGGCCGCGGGCGGTCGCGCAGGCCGCGGCGGCCGCCGGCCCGGCAAGCCCAGCCCGCCAAGGTTAGCAGGTCGGCGGCCGGCCCACTACCAATACCAACGACGCGTACTACAATACGCCGGCCTTCCTCACCCACGGCGAAATCCACGCGTGCCGGCTTCCGGTCTTCACAGATGCTTGCAGAACAACGTCATCAATACATCCTCGCTCAAGTCGCAAAAAACGGTGCGCTCTCGGTCGCAGAACTGGTGCGCGAACTGAACGTTTCGCGCGAGACGATCCGCCGCGACCTCAACGCACTGGCCGGCCGCGGCCTGCTCGTCACGACCCACGGCGGCGCCTTGTCGAGCGACCGGCGCGAGCCCGATCTCGATACGCGCGAAGCCGAGAACGCAGGCGCCAAACGCGCGATCGGCGAGCGCGCGGCCGAGTTCGTGCCGGACGGCGCGTCGCTGATCATCGATTCGGGCAGCACCACGCAGGCGGTCGCGCGGGCGCTGCTCGACCGGCATCGGCTGATGGTTTACACGAACGACTGGCGCATCGCGCTGCTGCTCGGCCGGCGCAACGACAACCGCGTGACGCTGCTCGGCGGCGAGCTGTCGGATATCGAAGACGCGACCTTCGGCCTCGACACGGTGTACCAGCTCACCCAGTACCACGCGGACTTCGCGTTTATCGGCGCGGGCGGGATTTCGCCGGACGGCTATCTGAGCGATTACAGTCGCATGGCCGCCGAGGTGCGCAGCCGGATGATCGCCGCGGCCGACACGGTGGTGATCGTCGCCGATCATTCGAAGTTCGGACGCGTGACGCCGGTGCGGATCAACGGCATCGAGTCGGCGCGCTATCTGGTCACCGAACTGGCGCCGGAGCGCTCGCTCGGCAAGGCGATCAGCGCGCACGGACCGGAAATTCTGATCGCGTGAATCCCGGCGGGCGGGCATCGAGACCCGCGACGCCGGCCGCGCGGTTGTCCCGACGCACCCTGCATACATCGTCATTTTTGCCATGTACGATCGAGATGGGATCGGCGCGCGGGGCGTTGCGTTTTCGATCTCGATGCCGTCCACGCTGACTGATGTGCGGTTGGCTCTATTTGGCGAATTGTGTCGTTTTTTGGAATTCGACAGAATAGTCATGGCGTTGTCATCGAAACCTGTAATTCTTGCCGTGCCCGTTCAGGTATGGCAGGCAGCGCAAGTCTCGCAGGCGCGCCGCCGGTCAGCACGGACGAGAAGCGGCAAAGTTGTTGGCAATCTGCAATCCACGACAGACCGGTGCGACACCGGCTGCGTGCAACACCCAAGCGGCGCGAGCCGCCGTTCAATCACAACAGGTATGGGGTTATCCCGACCGTCTGGTTTTTGCCTTTCGGAGAGCGACATGAAAAAGACGAATTCTGTGCACGCCGCAGCCGGCCTCGCGCGCAAACTGCTGCCGGCGCTGGTTGCCGCCGCCGCGTTTGGCGGTGTCGCGATGCAAGCGCATGCGGCCGATGCCGTGGTGCTGTATACCGCCGACGGTCTCGAAAATCTGTACAAGGACGTGCTGCCGGCCTTCGAAAAGAAGGAAGGCGTGAAGGTCAATATCGTCACGGCCGGTAGCGGCGAAGTCGTGAACCGCGCGACTATCGAGAAGGATCAGCCGAAGGCAGACGTACTCGTCACGCTGCCGCCGTTTATCCAGCAGGCTGACCAGGGCGGTCTGCTGCAGGCATACCAGAGCGCCAACTACAAGAATGTGCCGGCCATCGCGAAGGCGCCGAACGGCGCGTGGGCGACCTTCGTGAACAACTACTTCTCGTTCGCGATCAACCCGGAAGTCACGAAGACCCAGCCGAAGACTTTCGCCGATCTGCTGCACCCGGACTTCAGCGGCAAGGTCGCCTATTCGAATCCCGCGACGGCCGGCGACGGCATGGCGGTGATCATTCTGACCTCGTCGCTGATGGGCGAAGACAAGGCATTCGACTACCTGAAGAAGCTCGAGCAGAGCGCCAAGTTCCACACCAAGGGCACCGGTTACCTCGACGTGCTGCTGTCGCGTAACGAAATCGCGGTCGCCAACGGCGATCTGCAGATGGATCTCGACGACGCGGCCAACGGCGGTCTGTCGCTGAAGCCGGTGTTCCTGACGGTCGAGCCGGGCGGCCAGCCGACCACGTTCCAGCTGCCGTACGCGATCGGGCTGATCAAGAACGGCCCGAACCAGGCCGAGGGCAAAAAGCTGATCGACTATCTGATGTCGACGGAAGTGCAGTCGAAGGTGCCGGACATCTTCGGCATCCCGGGTCGCAGCGACGTGCCGCTCGCCGGCAAGAACGGCGCGGCGGTCAAGCAGGCGATCACCGGCGTGAAGCTGATTCCAGTCGACTGGAATCAGGTGATGGCGAAGAAGGGCGACTGGACCACGCGCTGGAAGAACGATGTGATCGGCTCGTCGGGCAAGCAGCTCGAAGTGGTCAAGCCGAAGTAAGCCGTCGGCGTAAGTCGCTGTGGCGTTTCGCGGCTTGTCCACGGATAAGTCGCGAAACGCCGAAGTGGTCGATGTAACCGATTCAGGCGGCGCTTTGCCGCGAGCCGGGCCAGCAGCATGAGTCCGGCATCGCGCGTGGCGCCGCGTCAGCTTTAATTCTGTTGGAGGAAAACCCGGTGAATACGGCCAGTCTCGCTCACCCAAACGCGCCTGGCGCTTCACTGGATGCGCTCGATGCCGCGCCTTCGGAGCTGCCGGGCGGCGTGCAGATCGATCACCTGACGGTGCGCTTCGGCGCGCGCACGGTGCTCGACGATCTGTCGTTGACCATCCAGCGCGGCGAGTTGCTGACCGTGCTCGGCCGCAGCGGCTGCGGCAAGACCACGCTGCTGCGCTTCATCGCCGGTTTTATCGAGGCGGACGGCCTTGCCGGCACGCTGACCGTCGCCGGTCACGATCTCACTCACGTGCCGCCGCACAAGCGCAATCTCGGTCTGCTGTTCCAGAGCTATGCGCTGTTTCCGCATCTGTCGGTATTCGAGAACGTCGCATTCGGCTTGCGCGCGCGCCGCATTGCCGCACGCGATGTCGCGCGCCGCGTCGCCGATGCGCTGAAGCTCGTGCAACTCGGCGACGCCGGTCACGTGATGCCCGCGCAACTGTCGGGCGGCATGCAGCAGCGCGTGGCGCTCGCGCGCGCGCTCGTGATCGAGCCCGACGTGCTGCTGCTCGACGAACCGCTGTCGGCGCTCGATGCCAACCTGCGCGCGTCGGTGCGCTCCGAACTGAAGGCGCTGCATGAGCGTCTGCCGAATCTGACGATCGTCTGCGTCACGCACGATCAGGACGATGCGCTCGTGCTGTCCGACCGCACGCTGCTGATGCGCGAGGGTCGCATCGCGCAGCTCGGCACGCCGCAGCAGTTGTACGACACGCCGGCCGACGGTTTCGTCGCGCGTTATCTCGGCGCGGCCAATCTGCTGCCGCCGCAAGTCGCGTTCGCGATGGACGACGTGCGTCACAACGAGCGCGAGCGGGTCGCCTGTCTGCGTCCGGAATCACTACGTATCGTGCCGCTCGGCGACGGCCATCTGCATGGCGCGATCGCATCGGTCGAATGGTATGGCGCGGTGGTGTCGGTATCGGTCGTGCTCGACGCGCTGCCGAACGAACCCGTGCTCGTGACGATGCAGCGCGGCCACGGCATGTCGCCGGAAAAGGGCGCGCGAATTTCCCTGCGTTACGAGGCTGACGATGTCGTCCTTATCAAGCCCTGATACGTCCAGGCCGCTCGGTCTGTCCGCCGAAGCCGAGGCGGCCGCCGCCGCGCGCCGGCTCGCCAGCGCCGCGGCGCACACCGCCGCGGTAAAGCGGCGCGAACGCCTCGCGCAGTGGCATCTGCTGTTTATCGCGGTGGTGGTGCTCGGCCCGCTCGTGATCTACCCGCTCGTGCGGCTCGTGATGCTGAGCCTCAGCGACGCGCATGGGATCAGCGTGCACGCGTACGCGACTTTCTTCGGCAATCCCGAAACGCGCGACGTGATCGGCACCACGCTCGGCATCCTGTTCGCGAGCGCGAGCCTCGCTTCGCTGCTCGGCGTGGCGCTCGCGGCAATGCTGTTCTTCAAACCGTTTCCCGGCGCCCGGATGGTGACGCGTTTTCTGGAGCTGTTCGTCGCGTTCCCGTCGTTTCTGGTCGCGTTCACGCTGATCTTTCTGTACGGCTCGCAGGGTTCGGTCAGCATCGGACTGCAGCGGCTTTTCAATCTGCAGGACCCGCCGCTCGATTTCCTGTTCGGCATCGGCGGCGTGATTCTCGCGGAAGTGGTGTTCTACACGCCATTCGTCGTGCGGCCGACGCTCGCGTCGTTCGCACTGCTCGACCAGCGGTTGATCGAAGCCGCGCGCAGCCTCGGTGCGAACGGCCTGATGGTTGCGTTCCGGGTGATTCTGCCGCTCGCATGGCCGGGCATCGCGGCCGGCACGATCCTGTGCTTTCTGCTGACGCTCAACGAGTTCGGCATTCTGCTCGTGCTCGGCAGCGCGCATCTGATCACGCTGCCGGTCGCGATCTATAGCGCGGCGACCGTCGATCTCGATCTGCCGACCGCCGCCGCGGGCGCGGTCGTGATGCTGCTGATGTCGTTGTCACTGTATGCGCTGTACCGGCGCGTCAATAGTCGCAAGGTGAAAGGAGCCGGTAATGGCCGTTGAACTCGATCCGACCGTGCTGCCGGTGATGCACAAGAAGGGCCGGCCGGTACGGCACAGCCTCGTGGTGCGCCTGTTGGGCGGGCTGTTTCTCGGCTTCGCCGCGCTGCTGTGCTTCTGGCTGTTCGTGCTGCCGGTGCTGGTCGTCGCGCTGTCGAGCGTCGCGGCGCACTGGTCCGGCACGATCCTGCCGGACGGCTTCAGCATGCGCTGGTTCGAGCGGCTGAGTTCGAGCGATTTCGACGCGCTGACCACGAGTCTCGAAGTCGGCATGGGCGTCGCGATACTCGGCACCGCGATCGGGCTGTGGCTCGCGCTTGCGCTCGAAGGACGCGACCGGCGCGGTCTCGGTGCGGTGATCGATACGATCGCGATGATGCCCAACGGCGTGCCGAGCGTGGTGCTCGGCCTCGCGGTGCTGATCGCGTATCACAAGCGGCCGCTCGATCTGTCGAGCTCCGCCGCGATCGTCGTGTTCGTGCAGCTCGCGCTGGTACTCCCGTTCTGCTATCGCTGCGCGGCCGCCGCGCTGCGCCCGGAGCTGACCGTGCTGCGCGAGGCGGCCGCGAGCCTCGGCGCGCCGCCGTCGATGGTGCTGCGCCGCGTCGTGCTGCCGCAACTGGTGCCGGCGATTCGCGCGAGCCTCGCACTCGGCTTCGCGCTGTCGCTCGGCGAACTCGGCGCGACGCTGACCGTCTATCCGCCCGGTTTCGCGACCGTGCCGATCGTCGTGGTCGGACAGGTGGAGCGCGGCTATTACCTGCCGGCTTCCGCGTTGTCGCTGATTCTGTTGCTGGTGTCGCTGGTCGCGCTGCTGCTGATCGCGGCACGCGCGCCGCGTCGCCGGATCGACTGACGGCGGCGCGCAGCTTCCGTCATTCGACGCGGCGCGCAACTCGCCGCGTGCCGATGTTCGTGTGGCAAAAATTGTCAAAGTGACCGAAACTATGCAGCCTGCTTCCGTCGCTCCGATCGAGGTCGTGCGCCGGCATTCGTTGACGGCGCTGGTGCGCGACGAAATCGAGCGGCATATCGTCGACGGCACGCTCGCGCCGGGCGACAAGCTCAACGAAGCCGATTGGGCGGCGCGTCTGCAGGTGTCGCGCGGACCGGTGCGCGAGGCGTTTCGCGCGCTCGAACAGGCCGGCCTCGTGCGTACCGAGAAGAACCGCGGCGTATTCGTGCGGAAGGTGTCGCCGGCCGAGGCGGATGAAATTTATGCGGTGCGCGCGGTGCTCGAAGAGGCCGCGTGCCGGATGCTGGCCGTGTGCATCGATGCGGGCAAGCTTGCGCTGCTGCGCGATTGGGTCGACACGATGCGCACTGCGTTCGCCTCGCGCGATCACGATGCGTATGCGCGCGCGAACGTCGCGTTTCATGACGCGCTCGTCGCCGCGGCGGGCAACGTGAAGCTGTACGAGACGTATCGAAGGCTGGTCAGCGAGCTGAGCCTGTTTCGGCGAGTTGCGCTGGTGATGCAGGCCGATGCGATGGAGCGCTCGCTTGCCGAGCATCGCGCGATTCTGACCGCGCTCGCTTCGCGCGATGCGGAGCGGGCCGCCGCGCTGATGCACGCGCATGTGAATGGCGGCCTGCGGCGCGCGCATGTGACGTGCGAATCGACATGCAAGGCGGCGCACGACGCGCCAGCCGATGCCGCAGGAGGTGGACAGAGCGCGGCGGCGGCATGGGTGCGCGGCGCGCGCGGAAGATGAAGACGAGGCTGCGGGATCGGCCCGGCGACACAACGCCGTCGAAGACTGCCGGCGCTGGACGCTGATACGGCAAGCCGGCATGACAACGCGGCAATGGGAAATCTGACGATGACACACTCCGACCAACGCACGATCGACGTCAACGGCCGCCACTACCGGCTGCCTTCGCAACCGACCGTCGTTATCTGTGTCGATGGCTGCGAGTTCGCGTATCTCGAAGCGGCCGCCGCGGCGGGCGTCGCGCCGTTCATCGCTTCGATGCTCGAAGGCGGCGCGGCTTTCCGTGGCGACTGCGTGATTCCGTCGTTCACGAACCCGAACAACCTGTCGATCGTGACGGGCGTGCCGCCTTCGGTACACGGCATCTGCGGCAATTATTTCTGGGATCCGCACGCGAACGGCGGCGCCGGCGCGGCGGTGATGATGAACGACCCCGCCTATCTGCGCACCGGCACGCTGCTCGCGGCCGCCGCCGACGCAGGCGCCGCGGTCGCCGTGGTCACCGCGAAGGACAAGCTGCGCGGTCTGCTGGGTTGGCAGTTGCAGGGCATCTGCTTTTCGGCGGAAAAAGCCGACAAGGTTACGCGCGAGGAAAACGGCATCGACGACGTGCTCGATCTGGTCGGTCTCCCGCTGCCGGACGTGTATAGCGCGGGACTGTCCGAATTTGTGTTCGCGGCCGGCGTGCGGCTCGCGCAAACGCGCAAGCTCGACCTGATGTATCTGTCGACCACCGACTATATCCAGCACAAATGGGCGCCCGGCACCGAGGGCGCGAACGCGTTCTACGCGATGATGGACGGCTATCTCGCGAAGCTCGACGCGCTCGGCTGGGTGATCGGCGTCACGGCCGATCACGGAATGAACGCGAAGCACGATCCGCAAACCGGCGAGCCGAACGTGATCTATCTGCAGGATCTGCTCGACGACTGGCTTGGCGCGTCGACGGCTCGTGTGATTCTGCCGATTACCGATCCGTACGTCGTGCATCACGGCGCGCTCGGGTCGTTCGCGACGGTTTATCTGCCGGGTGATCTCGACGTTGCACAGGTGATTGCGCGGATCGGGCTGCTGCCGGGCATCGAGGCCGTGCTCGAGCGGCGTGCCGCGTGTGCGCGTTTCGAACTGCCGGAAGATCGCATCGGCGATATCGTCGTGATCAGCACGAAGCATGTGGTGCTCGGCACACGCCGCGACGAGCATGATTTGTCCGGGCTGACGGTGCCGTTGCGCTCGCACGGCGGGATTTCGGAGCAGCAGGTGCCGTTGCTGTTCAACCGGCGCGTTCAGGCGCAGGCAGGCGATCGCGGTGAAGGCAAACGACTGCGCAACTTCGATATCTTCGATGTCGCGCTCAACCGCGTGTCGGCATCGTGAACGCCGCGCTTCGCGACCATCTGGCCTTGTTCGCGCAGGCGCGCGAAACGAGGCGATGGCGGGGGGCGTGTCTGTGGATCGGCGGCGGGTGCAATGGTGCTGTATGCGCCGGCCGTGCTCGACCAGGTCGATCCGTCGATGGCACTTGTGCGCGAAGAAACGCTCGGGGGCCGGTGTCGCCGATCATCGCATTCGACACGCTCGACGGCTCGATCCGGAGCAGCAACGGGACGCCGTTCGGATTGTCGTCGGGCGTAGCACGAACCGGCAGGACGCGACCGCGCGCGTTATCAACGAGTCGCGCGTGGGCACGGTCAACATGTGCGAGGTACCGGGTTCCCGGATCGAGCTGGTGCCGTTCGGCGACATCGAGGATTCAGGGCTCGGCGACGAAGACGTTCAGGAAGCGATGAAGAGCTTCACCAATCCGACGACCTTTTCCTTAACGTGGGAGTCATAGAGTGGCACTGAGTCTGGACGATATCCGTTCGCTGTTCGAGCGATACGGCAGTCTCGCGTATAGCGGCGAGCCGGTGACGCAGCTCGAGCATGCGTTGCAGAGCGGTGCGCTGGCCGAGCAGGCGGGTGCGAGCGATGAACTGATCGCCGCGGCGGTTTTGCATGACCTCGGGCATCTGCTCAATCTGCAGGGTGAAACGCCGACGCAGCGTGGTATCGACGATCTGCATCAGTATTACGCGCTGCCGTTCTTGCGGCCGGTGTTGCCGGACTCGGTGCTGGAGCCGATTCGCCTGCACGTCGATGCGAAGCGGTGCCTGTGTGCCATTGATGCGGATTATTTCGGCCAGCTTTCCGCCGATTCGGTGCGTAGCCTTGAATTGCAGGGTGGCATCTTCAGCAAGGACGACGCCGACGCGTTCCTGCGGAAGCCTTACGCCGAGGATGCGTTGTGTCTACGTAGATGGGATGACCGAGCGAAAGAGAAAGACCGCCAAACGCCGGATCTCGATCATTATCTGCTTGTGGTCGAGCGGGCGATGCGCAGGCACGTGACTGTCGGCTAGTTTTCTTCGGATGACGTCGGTTGCTGTCGCATCTGCAACGGGCCTGTCTTCGTTTTTCTTCGCGTCGCCGGCGCGACTTATGCCGATGCTGTCGCGCGATTCTGGCGCGGTTCACATACGCCGAAATAAGGCTTGCAAGCGCCGATCGGGGCGGCTAGAATTCCGCTCTTTCGTGCTCCGGACACCGGGGTACGGGGAAGCGGGAGAGCCTTTGATGGCAAGGGCTTGAGCGACGTGAACAGGTTAAGCGGATG
>Ga0153956_1000119_pt1 | contig 98375 bp, 98 predicted proteins | sample TSFL040MetaG_FD_104704 | JGI IMG/M metagenome (GOLD analysis project Ga0153956, IMG submission 104704) | Attine ant fungus gardens microbial communities from Florida, USA - TSFL040 MetaG | ecosystem: Host-associated > Fungi > Mycelium > Unclassified | place: USA: Florida, Wekiwa Springs... | reverse complement strand
TAGGCGCCCGCCTGGTACGGGTAGATCTTGAGGTTTTTCTTGATGTTGTCGACCGGGGGCTTGGGATCGCTGCCGTTATCGAGGAACGCGCGGACGGCGTAGAGCGCGTGATTGGTCTTCGAACGCGCCACGAAGTAGCCGCCCTCGGGCAACGGGCCGTCATAATCAGGGCCGACGATCAGGTACTTGCCGCCGAGGCCGCGATCCGGCCCCGGGGCGCCGACGTCGATGATCCACGAGAACCACATGTCGTTGATGGTGCCGAGTCCGCCCGAAGGCTGCTCGATCACGACCGGCCCCTTGGTGAGGTCGAGCGACGCCATGTAGTAGACCGTGTCGGCATTGCCCGTCAGGAACACCGATGTCGAGTCCATCAGCTTGGAGTAAATCAGCACGCTGGTGTTGTCCTTCGCGCCGATGCTGTGGAAGCCCGCACGGATCCCGTAAGCCGAAGCTCCGCGGAAGGAGTTGTTGTAGACGTCGAGCGCGCGGGTGAAGTCCAGTGTGTCACGGACCTTCTGCGCTGTTTCCGCCGTCGGCACGCCATCGCGGAACTCGAGCTTGCCGGCCCGCGTCTCGATCGAGTTGGGCGCCGACATGGATTTGACGGTTTCGGTGGATACGTCGGCGAAGGCGGCGCCTGCCGTGAGGGCGAGGGCAAAGCTGCTGAGCAAAGTTCGGCGGATCAACGTTCAATTCCTTCCATGAGTTCTGGTTCGATACATTTTACTTCAAGAGATATCCCTTCGTCGGAATTCGACTATCCACATTCTGCAATTCCGATGCTAAAGCCATCCACATCCTGCAATTTCGTAGGCATAGCCTGGTATGGTCCGACCGCTGCCCCCGCCCCAAATCGTCGAAGACCGTTTCGACGATATCGACGCCTTGGCGGCGAGCGCGCTCGCATGGGACCAGCACTATGAGCAAATCGGTCGCGGTCGTTTTGAGGGGCGGTTGACGCAATTCCTGTCGGGTGACATTCAACTGGGGCGCGAGAGCTGGTCGCCGGGCGTTCTGCAGCGCGGTTGCGCGCCGGCCGGCTCCTGGGTGTTTGGTCTGCCGCTCGTAGCTGAAGGCTCGCTGCACATCCGCCGAAGGCCGGCACCGCCGGGCCAGCTTCTCGTGGCGACATCCCGTGATGATGTCGGCTTCACGGCCACGGGTCCTGCTACGCTCATGATCGTCGCGCTTCCGACCCAATCGATAGACCACTGGGTGCAGGCGCGGCATGGCATCGAAAGGCTTGACGTCGACCTGCCGTCGCCGCGCTGGCAGGTTCCGTCGGCCGAAATGACGCGCCGCGCCGCGACGCTGTCCAGCCTGCTGAACGTTCTGACAACCCGATCTGATGACGTTTTCGAAGAGCGCAGCCTTCAGAATGTCGAATCGCAGATATTCGAAGTCATCCTCGGCATGATCCCGTCCGCTGAAATCGTCGAGCCTCTCCACAACCGTGCCCGCATCGCGCGGGCAGTGCTGTCATTGCTGCGCGAACGACTCGACGATCCTCCCAGTGTCACGGAACTGTGCGCGCTGGTCGGCGCAAGGGAACGCACCCTCTACATGAGTTGCGTCGAGGCCTTCGGTCGTCCGCCCGCCGCACTGCTAGCCGAACTACGGCTCAACGCGGCACATCGTGCGTTGCTCCATCCGGCACAAGAGACAAGCGTCACGGCGGTCGCGGCGCTGTACGGATTTACGCATTTCGGCCGTTTCGCGGCGCTCTATCGCCACCAATTCGGAGAGTTGCCATCCGTCACGCTTGCCCAGGCACAGGACAGCCGAGCCGGCACGAAGGAATGAAGCGAAGGTCATAGAGATTTCCCACCTGCTTCAATGTCCGCTATCGCTTTGTGTATGACCCGTGCCAAACCTCAAGGCTTTGCGTCCTGCGGCACTGGCACGGTGATTGTGCATTTCTGATCCTTGCCGGTCTGCCGCGCCTTCTCCAAGCACGCCGAAATCTCCCCGTCGGTGGCGTCGTAGAATATGCCCCGGCCCACTTTGCTCGCACCTTTCGAAAGGCGACAGGGCTAGCGCCACAGGAATTCCGGCGGCACGTCTGGTCGGCTGGCGCAGCCACATAACGACGAGGACGGTGAGGCCGTCAGGCCAAAGCAGGACCAGCCTCATCCCTCACACTCATGCATCGGTATTGCGGCACGCACTCGCTCCTTCCAACCGGTGATCACGGGAGAGCTATAGCGTAGGAGTATTGCCCGGCTTCATCGTTCGCGGTCCGCCATTTTGCTTTTGGGGAACTCCGGCGCCATGCCGCATCGATCACGATAGGTACCGTTGCGCCTATTATGTCAGCGGCGGCCGGCCAAGCACGAGGTCCGACGCCTTTTCGCCGATCATGATGCTCGCGGCATTGGTATTGCCGGAGACGAGCATCGGCATGACGGAAGCGTCCGCGACCCGCAAGCCTTCGACGCCATGCACTTTCAGCGCCGGATCGACGACGCTTGCGTGTGACGAGCCCATCGCGCAGGTGCTGGTCGGGTGGAAGCTGCTGCCGGCGGTTTCCTGAATATAGGCGAAGATGTCGTCGTCCGTCTCGCGGTCCGGTCCGGGCAGCATTTCGTCGCGCACCACGCGCTGCATGGCCGCCGTCGCGAAAATCCTGCGCGTGATGCGCACGCCGTCGATGGCGACGCGGCGATCCTCCGGCGTGGAAAGATAATTCGCCTGAATCGATGGCGCTTCGTTCGGATCGGCGGAGCGGATGCGGATGCGGCCGCGGCTTTCCGGCCGGCACGGGCTGGTCACCAGCGTGCAACCCGGATAATCGTGCATCACCCCGCCGGCCTTGGCGGAACTGCCGGCCAGAAAATGGAACTGCACGTCCGGCGTTTCCAGTTCCGGCCGCGTCCTGGCGAACAGGCCGAGCGGCCCCGCGCCCATCATCAGCGCGCCTTCGCCCTTCAGGAAATAGCGCAGGCCCGTCGCGATCTTGAGCGGCAGGCTGTGCGAAATCTCGTTCAGCGTGTTGTGGTTGCGCGCGCGGTAGACGGTGCGGATGCCCATATGGTCCTGAAGGTTCTCGCCGACGCCGGTAAGCGCCTGCACGACCGGAATGCCGAGCGCGCTCAAGTGTGCGGGATCGCCGATCCCGGAAAGTTGCAGCAATTGCGGCGAGTTGACCGCCCCGCCGCTCAAAACGATCTCGCGGCGCGCTTTCGCGGTGAACGCCTGTCCATCGAGATGAAAGGCGACGCCGGTGGCGCGTCTTCCCTCGAAGACGATCCGCTCGACCGGCGCGTGTGTGACGACCTTGAGGTTCGCCCGCTTCATCGCCGGCTTGAGATAGGCGACGGCGGCGCTGCATCGCCGGCGGTTGCGGATCGTCAACTGGTAGGTGCCGGCCCCCTCCTGCTTCTCGCCGTTGAAGTCGGGATTGGCGGGAAAACCCGCCTCGATGCAGCCGGCGAGAAAGGCGTCGTGCAGTTCGTGCGGCGCGCGCAGGTCCGAGACGTTAAGCGGGCCGCCGGTCCCATGATAGGCGTTGGCCCCGTGCTCTTGATTTTCGGCGCGCTTGAAATAGGGCAGCACATCCCGGTACGACCAGCCGACATTGCCCATCTGGCGCCACTGGTCGAAATCGGCGTGCTGACCGCGAATATAGATCAGGCCGTTGATGGAGCTGGTGCCGCCGAGCACGCGCCCGCGCGGCCATGGCAATTGCCGGCCTTTCAGCATCGGTTCCGGCTCGGTCTCGAAGGTGCGTGAAATGCGCGGATTGTAGATGTTGCGGTAGAAGCCCGCCGGCACGTGGATCCATGGATCGCGGTCCGGCCCGCCGCTTTCCAGAAGCAGCACCCGCGTCTGCGGGTCCGCCGACAGGCGGTTGGCCAGCACGCAGCCGGCCGAGCCAGCCCCGATGACGATGAAATCGAATGTTCCGAATTCCTGCATCTCTTCCCCTTACGAGGCGGCTGCGACCGGCGCGGTTTGTCGCTGCGCCGCCGCGACCATCGCCGCTCCCTTTTCTCCGATCATCAGAACCGCGGCATTGATGTTGCCGGAAACCATCGTCGGCATGACCGACGCATCGATCACCCGCAGCCCGCCGACGCCGCGCACGTTGAGCGCCGCGTCGGTGACGGCGAGCGGGTCGTCGCCCATGCGGCAGGTGCCCATCGGATGGAACGAGGTGACGCCGTCGCGGCGCGCGAAATCCAGCCATTCGTCGTCGCTCTGGACGTCCTTGCCGGGAATGAGTTCGAAAGCGCGATAGCGGTCCATTGCCGCGTTCTCGACGATGCGGCGGGCGATCTTCATGCCGGCGATCACGCATTGCCGGTCGATCTCTTCGCTCAAGATGTTCGGTACGATGCGCGGCGGCACGGCCGGATCGGCCGACTGCGCATGGATGCTACCGCGCGATTCCGGCCGCTGCTGGAAGCCGGAAAGCGTCATTCCGCCTTCGCGCTCAAGCGTGCGGGTCGCGGCGTTGCCATAGCTCGCATCGGCGAAGAAGAACTGGAAATCCGGGCTTTCCAGCTCCGGGCGCGTGCGGACGAAACCGCAGGCGAGGCCGGGCGCGAGCGACAGCGCGCCACGGCGCGTGGCGGCATAGCGCAGAACCTCCCATGCCAGCCGGACGCCGTGTGTGCGCTGGTTGAGCGTGATCGCGTTCCTGACGCGCCAGCGCAGGCGCGGCGCATAATGGTCGCGATAGTTTTCGCCGACCCCCGGCAAAGCGAGGCGGACATCGATGCCGAGGTCGCGCAGGCGCGCCGGCTGGCCGATGCCGGAGAGTTCCAGCACCTGCGGCGACTGGACCGCGCCGGCGCAGAGCAGCGTCTCGCGCCTGGCGCGCGCCTCCACCAGCCGCTCGCCGAGGCGATATTCCGCGCCGATACATTGCCGCCCGTCGAAGATCAGCCGGGTGACGAGGGCGTCGGTGACGATGTGAAGGTTCGCCCGCTTTTCCGCCGGACGCAGATAGGCGGTTGCGGCAGAGGAGCGGATTCCGGCCCGCTGCGTCACCTGATAAAGGCCGAAACCCTCCTGCGTACGTCCGTTATAGTCCGGGTTGCGGGAATAGCCTTCCGCTTCCGCCGCCTTCAGGAAAGCCTCGACGACCGGGCCGGGTTCGGTGAGTTCGTTGACCTTCAGCGGTCCGCTGCGTCCGCGAACGCCATCGTCGCCGCCACCGAAACTCTCCGTCATGCGAAAGTATGGCAGCACATCCTCGTAAGCCCAGCCGCGATTGCCGCTCTGCGCCCAGCCGTCGAAATCGAGCGCCTGACCTCGCACATAGAGCATGCCGTTGATGGAACTGGACCCGCCGAGGCCCTTGCCGCGCGGCATGGCGAGGCGACGACCGCCAAGGCCTGGATCGGCCTCCGCCTGATAGCACCAATTGTAGCGCGGATGAGCGATCAGCTTGCTGAACCCGGCCGGAATGCGCATCCACAAGCTGTCGTCGCGGCCGCCGGCCTCGATCAGCAGGACGCGGATCGCCGGATTTTCCGTCAGCCGTGCGGCAACGACGCAGCCGGCCGAGCCGGCACCGATGACGACGTAATCATAGCTGGACATGGTGGCAAGCGCCTCAGAGCGTCGCGTGGGCGACGAACCGGGTGACCAGATAGGGCGCCAGCGTTTCGGAGCCGCCCTCGCGTCCGTAGCCGCTGTCCTTCATGCCACCGAAGGGCGTCTCGATGAGGCCGAGCGTGCCGCCGTTGATCGAGACGACGCCGGCTTCCAGCCGCCGCGTCAGTTTCTCGACGGTCGCCGCATTGCGCGTATAGGCATAGGCGGCGAGGCCGTAGGGCGTGGAATTGGCGGCGTCGATCGCGGCGTCCGTATCGCTGAAGCGCGAGACGAGGACGACGGGGCCGAACGGCTCCTCGTGCAGAATGCGGGCCTCGGGCGGAATATCGGTCAGCACCGTCGGCTCGTGGAAATAGCCGATATTGCCGTGCCGCCGGCCGCCGGCGGCAACCTTCGCGCCGCGCCCGACCGCATCCTCGATCAGCGCGCAGACGGCTTCGAGACGCCGGGCATTGGCAAGCGGTCCCATATCCGTGCCTTCGGCGGTGCCCTCGCCGAGACGGATGGCGCGGGCGGCGTCAGTGAAAGTGTCGAGGAACGGCTGGTAGATATCGGTCTGGAGCATGAATCTGGTCGGCGAGATGCAGATCTGGCCGGCATTGCGGAACTTGTTCGCGGCAAGCGCCTTCGCGCTCGCCACCGGATCGGCATCGTCGAAGACGAGGACCGGCGAATGGCCGCCAAGCTCCATCGTCGTCGGCTTCATGACCTGCGCGGCGAGGGCGGCCAGATGCTTGCCGACCGGAACCGAGCCGGTGAACGAGACTTTCCGTATGATCGGCGAGGCGATGAGATGCGTGGAAGTTTCGGCCGGCACGCCATAGACCACGTTCATGACGCCGGCCGGCAGGCCGGCATCCGTCAGCGCCTTGACGATGGCGTTCGCCGCACTCGGCGCATCCTCCGGCGGCTTGACGATCATGCTGCAACCGGCGGCGAGCGCCGATGCGATCTTGCGCGCCGCCTGCGAGGCCGGAAAGTTCCACGGCGTGAAGGCCGCGACGGGACCGACCGGCTCCTGCACCACCATGTTGACGGTGCCGGCCTGACGCGCCGGGATCAGCCGGCCATAGGCGCGCACCGCTTCTTCCGCGCTCCATTCGTAGATGTCGGCGCAGCTCAACACCTCGGCCTTGGCCTGCGCGAGCGGCTTGCCCTGTTCCAAAGTGAGGTCGAGGGCGATGCCGTCGGCGCGCTGGCGGATGAGGTTCGCCGCATTGCGCAAGGTGAGAGCGCGTTCGCGGGCTGCTACGTCGCGCCAGACCAGAAAGCCGGAATGCGCCGCCCTCAGGGCCGCATCCAGATCCGTCGCACCCGCCTTGGCCAAGCGGCCGATCACCTGCTCTGTCGCGGGGTTGAGGATGTCCAGCCACTCGCCGGCCTCCGAAGCACGCCATTCTCCGTCGATCAGGAGGAGCGCGTCCGAGACCCTATGCGCCGACCGGGACGCGCCGTTCTGCTGCGATGCCTGATCCAATTTATCCTCCCGCACTTATCTCAAAACATCCGATTGACACTTACTGTGATCACAGATTACAGTTTGGTCAAGCTCGTTTTTGGAGCGGCAGGGAAAATTCCCGCCGCGCCGGGAGGGCCTGAGGCAACCTGTCTGGGAGGAACAGATCGATGAAAACCGGAATAAGTCGCCGGGAATTGATGACGCTGATCGGAGGGGGCGTTGCGCTTTCGGCACTCCCGACGAGTGCGGCATGGGCACAATCCGCCACGGGCTCGACGCTCAGGATTTCGACGCGCGCGAATCCTTCGAGCCTCGACCCGATGACAGGTCTTGCCGGCGACGATACGCCGGTGCTCTGGGCAGTCTATGCCACGCTGCTCGACTTCGACTACGAAACGCTGCAGCCGAAGCCCGGCCTGGCGGAATCCTGGAGCTATCCGGACGAGCGTAGCTTCGCGCTGAAACTGCGGCCGAACCTGACATTCCATGACGGTACGCCGCTCAACGCCGACGCGGTGAAGTTCAACATCGACCGCAGCCGCTCCGATCCGCGGTCAACCATCAAGACCGACCTCGGCTCCGTCGAGGAGGTCGAAATCAAGGGCGAAGACCAGGTCATCCTCAAGCTCAAGCAGCCGGATGCGCTGCTGCCGCTGGCGCTTACCAGCCGCGCCGGCATGATGGTGTCGCCGAAAGCCGCCAAGGAACTGAAGGAAAACCTCGTGCGCAACCCTGTCGGCGCTGGCCCCTGGTCCTTCGTCAGCTGGGCGGACAACGACAAGATCGTGATGAAGAAGGCGGAAAACTTCTGGCGCGAGGGCGCGGCAAAGGTCGATGCGATCGAGTTCGTCATCATTCCGGAGCTGAACACCGGCCTGCGTTCCGTCGTCGCCGGCCAGAACCACTTCGTCTACCGGCTATCGCCGCAGCAGAAGACGGTCATCGACCGAGCCAAGAACGTCAAACTCGTCAACGGCCCGACGCTCTATTTCCATCTGATCTACTTCAACTGCTCACGCCCGCCGTTCAACGACGTCCGTATCCGGCAGGCCGTGTGCTACGCCATCGACCGCGACGCCTTCAACAACGGCTCGATGCTGGGCCTCGGCGAATTCGCCAACTCCGCGATCCCGAAGGCCCACTGGGCCTATGACGCCTCGCTCGAAAACTTCTTTGCCTACAATCCCGAGAAATCCAAGGCGCTGTTGGCTGATGCCGGCCACGCCGGCGGTATCGATATCCCGACCATCGGCTGGAACGACCAGTATTCGCAGCAACGGCAGGAAATCCTGCTGGAACAGCTCGCCAAGGTCGGCATCCGGCTGAAGATCAGCCGTCATGCCATCGCAGACGCCAGCACGCTCTATCTCGGCCCCGAAAAGCGCGGTGAAGCAATGATTTCGGCCTGGACCGGCCGCCCCGATCCGAGCATGACCTATAATCTGCTCACCAGCGCGAAAGGTTTCTTCAATCCGTCGCAGCTTCAGGATTATCCGGGCCTCGCCGAAGCCCTCGTCACGGCACAGTCGACGCTCGACCCCGAAAAACGCAAGGAAGCGCTCTTCAAGGTCCAGCGCCTTGTGGCTGAAGCCGCCTGGTTCTGCCCCATCGCCTTCGAGCCGGAAATCGACGGCGCGGCGGACAGCCTTGAGAACTATCGGCCGAACCTGCTCGGCTGGCCCAAGTTCGAAGACGTTTCGGTGGCTGTCTGATGTCCGGTACCGCTCTGCGCACAAGCATCTGGAGGGCGTTGCAAGTCATCCCTGTCGTGATCATCGCGACACTGGTTGTCTTCCTGCTCCTCCAGCTCGTTCCCGGTGATCCGGCCATCACGCTTGCCGGCGAGAATGCGACGCCAGAGCAGATCGAACAGATCCGTGCGCTCTACCACCTCGACCAGCCCTTGCTCGTGCAATACGGCCAATGGCTGTTCAACGCGATGCACGGCGATCTTGCCCGCTCGCTGATGTCGGGAGAGGAGGTCACCAGGCTCATCCTGCAAAACCTCCTCCCGACCCTTCTCATCGTGATCTGCGCGATGACGATTTCGCTTGCCATCGGCATTCCGCTCGGCGTGATGTCCGCCATTCACCGCGGAGGCCTGCTGGACGCGATCGCAACGGCCCTTGCCTCCGTCGGGATCGCGCTGCCGAGCTTCTGGCTCGGCATGATCCTCATCAATTTCCTGGCGCTGCAGCACAACATCTTCCCGGCGACGGGCGCCGGCTCGCTGCTTACCGATCCGCTGAACGCCCTCTGGCATGCCTTTCTGCCGGCGGTCGCGCTTGCTGCAGGCGGGGTCGCCGAGATCGTGCGGCAACTGCGTAGCGCCCTGCTCGAAGTCCTCGATTCCCAGCACGTTCGCACGCTTCACGCCAAGGGTCTCTCGCCCGCCCGGATCGTCTGGCAGCATGCCATGAAGAACGTCAGCACGACCCTGCTGACGGTCACCGGCCTCCTTTTCAACCGCCTCCTCGGCGCAACCGTCGTTATAGAGGCGATCTTCGCCATCCCCGGCATCGGAAGCCTGATCGTGCGCTCGGCAATCGCCAAGGATTTTCCGATCGTCCAGGGCGTCGTCTTCGCGATGGTCCTCCTCGTGATCCTTGGGAACCTGATCATCGACATTCTCTATCCGATCTTCGATCCGAGGGTTGCGAGATGACGGCACTCGTTCTGTCCGCCGCACGCCGGCCCGTCGACTTCATCATCGTGCTCGACTGGCGCGGGCGGCTGAGCGCGGCTTTCCTTCTCCTCATGATCCTCACCGGCCTCGCCGCGCCGTTGATCGCGCCCTATTCGCCGACGGATCAGGATCTCGTGAATATGCTGATGCCGGCGACCGCCGAACATCCGCTTGGCACGGACGACTTGGGCCGCGATGTTCTCAGCCGCCTGATCTTCGGCACCGGCGCCAGCCTCTATGCGAGCTTCCTCGCCGTGACCGTCGCGACGCTGATCGGCGTACCGATCGGACTTGCGGCCGGCTTCTTCAGCGGCTGGCTCGACGAGGTGATCAGCCGCGTCATCGACGCCCTCCTGTCCTTTCCGGGCATCGTGCTGGCCATCGGTGTGACGGGCGCGCTCGGCATCGGGCTGACCAACGCCATGGTGGCGGTTGGCATCGTCTTCTCGCCGATGGTGGCGCGGCTTGCCAGAGCACGTACCCTCATCGTGCGCAGCGAGCTTTATATCGATGCGGCACGCTGCTTCGGTTCTTCCAGCGCCCATGTTTTGCGCCGGCATGTGCTGCCCAACATTCTCCAGTCGCTTCTGGTGCAGATGACGTTGCTGCTGGCGTCGGCATTGCTGGCGGAGGCAAGCCTGAGCTTCCTCGGCATCGGCGTGCAGGCGCCAGACCCGAGCTGGGGCGCGATGCTGGCGCGCGGCTACTCCTACATGGAGATCGCACCGGAGCAGATGTATCCGCCGGGCTTTGCCATCCTGCTCACGGCACTTGCCTTCAACGTCCTCGGAGAATCCCTGCGCGTCGCCCTCGATCCAGCACTCAAGGCCCGGTGAAGCACATGCGGCTCTCCCCTCACCTCACTCTCGTAAAGGACGTCCCGATGGCAAACACCATTCCTGCACGCCCGCCGCTGCTCGAGGTCCGAAACGTCTGCGTATCGCTCGGCGGCGCAGACCTGCTGAGGAACATCAATTTCTCCGTCGCCCCCGGCGAACGCCTCGGCATCGTCGGCGAGAGCGGCTGCGGCAAGACGGTCATGGGACTTTCGATCCTCGGCCTCGCCTCCAGCGCCTTCCGCCTGCGGGGTGAAATCCTCTTCGAAGGACGCAACCTGCTCGATCTGCCGGCAAAGGCGATGCGTCACGTCCGGGGCCGGGAGATCAGCATGATCTTTCAGGAGCCGATGGTCACGCTGGACCCGGTCTTCACGGTGGGCCAGCAGATCTGCGAGACGCTCCGCACCCATTTCAAGCTGGGGCGGAAGGAGGCAAGGGAACGGGCGATCGACGCCCTCGCGCAGGTCGGCATTCCGGCGCCAGCAGAGCGGATCGACGACTATCCTCATCAGCTCTCCGGCGGCATGCGCCAGCGTGCGATGATCGCCATCGCGCTCGCCTGCCAACCCAAGCTCATCATCGCCGACGAGCCGACGACAGCGCTCGATGTCACCGTGCAGGCGCAGATCACCAATCTTCTGGTGAATCTCAGTGAGAAGAACGGCACGGCACTTCTGTTCATCACCCACGATCTCGGCGTGGTCGCGGAGACCTGCGACCGCCTCATCACCATGTATGCCGGGCAGGTCGTGGAAAATGCCGGCATCGATGATTTCCTGGTGCGGCCGCTGCATCCCTACAGTTCCGGCCTGCTGCGCTCGCTTCCTCGCATGAGCCCACGCAAGACGGCACTGCCCTCCATCCCCGGACGCGTTCCCACCATCGTCGAAATGCCGTCGGGATGTCGGTTCGAGCCGCGGTGCAGCCATTCCAGCCCCGCCTGCAAGGCAGAGCAATTCCTGTCGCCCGCCGGCGAGACGCGAAAGGTCTCTTGCTGCCGCCATGACGAATTCGTGCTTCCGGGGGTGTTGAATTGATGCGTGCGCCCCTTGTTTCCGTAAGCAAACTCAAGGTCCACTTCCCGACGAACCGCCGCGGCCGGACGGTCAAGGCCGTCGACGGCGTTACCTTCGACATCCAGCGGTCCACGACGCTGTCCATCATCGGCGAGTCGGGATCGGGAAAATCGACGCTCGGCCGCACGCTCGTCTGCCTGACACAGCCGACCGACGGCACAGTGCTGCATGACGGCACCGATCCGTTCCGCCTCGGCGGTTCGGCTCTGCGCTGGCACCGCCGCGACTACCAGCTCATCTTCCAGGACCCGCATGCTGCACTCGACCCGCGGATGACGATCCTGGAAAGCGTGCGCGAGCCGCTCGACATTCTCGGCGAAATCCCGAGAGCCGAACGCACCGCCCAGGCCCATGCGCTGCTCGAACGCGTCGGCATTGCGCCTGCCCTTCACGAACGCTATCCGCATCAATTGTCCGGCGGGCAGAAGCAGCGCGTCAATATCGCCCGCGCACTCACCACGCGGCCGAAAATCCTGGTCTGCGACGAGGTGGTCGCCGCACTCGACGTCTCCGTCCAGGCGGGCATCCTGAACCTCTTCGCGGATATCCAGCGGGACTTCGGGCTCACCTATGTCTTCATCACGCATGACCTGGCGGTCGCGGCCCATATCAGCGACGAGATCGCCGTCATGTATCTCGGCCAGTTCGTGGAGAAGGGACCGGCTGAGGCGGTGCAGGAGCACCCTCTCCATCCTTATACCCGTGCGCTGCTGTCCGCCGAGCCGGAGGCCCTGCCGTCCACTATGCGCAAAAACGACCGCGTCGTGCCGAAGGGTGAGGTGCCAAGCCCGATCGCACCGCCGGCGGCCTGCCGGTTCCGCACCCGCTGCCCACGCGCCGAACCGCTTTGCGCTCAGGATGTGCCGGAGTTCCGGGAGCTTCGGCCGGGACGCTGGGTGGCCTGCCATTTCGCCGAGGAAATGCTTGCGGAGACGCGCGATGGGACAGAGGCCACCCCGGTGGGACGGCCCGGACAGAGACAAGCATGCGAATGACGAGGGAGGGACCGGCATGGATTTAGGGCTCAAGGGGACACGGGTGATGATCACCGCGGCGGCGGGCGGCATCGGCCTCGAAATCGCAAGAGCATTTCTGTTGGAGGGCGCCGCCGTCCATGCCTGCGATCTTGACGAAAAGGCTCTGGAAGGCATGCGGCGGGATAATCCCGGCCGGCTGACGACATCCGTTTGCGACGTGTCGAGCAGGGACGCGGTAGCGCGTTTCTTTTCCGATGGGCTGGCGGCGCTTGGCGGCCTGGATTGCCTCGTCAACAATGCGGGCATTGCCGGCCCCACCGGCAGCGTCGACGAGATCGACCCGGCCGACTGGCAGAAAACGATCGACGTCAACATGACCGGTCAGTTCAACTGCGTGCGGCTGGCCGTGCCGGAATTGAAGGAGAGCGACAATCCGAGCATCGTCAATCTCTCCTCGGCCGCCGGGCGGTTGGGCTTCGCCATGCGCACGCCTTACGCCGCCTCGAAATGGGCCGTGGTCGGCTTCACGAAGTCGCTGTCCCTGGAGCTTGGCCCCTATGGCATAAGGGTCAATGCCATTCTGCCCGGCATAACCGCCGGCGCGCGTCAGGACGCCGTGCTCATGGAGAAGGCGAAGCGCAGGGGCATCACGCTCAGGGAGATGCAGGAGATCGCCCTCGACCGGGCATCGATCAAGGCTTTCGTCTCACCCGGACAGATCGCCGATACGATCGTCTGCCTTGCCTCGAAGCGCTTTGCCACGACATCCGGCCAGGCCATCAATGTCGATGGCGACCTGCAGATGCTGAACTGACATGATCGCTGCAGCAGAGAAGACAATGCCGCGCCCGCCCTTATTCCGGCAGTTGCCAGGTGGTCAGAATGAACTCGGAGGAACTGCGGATGTCGCCCGCCAGCGCCTTGCGCGCCGCCTTTCCGTCGCGGGCGGAAAGCGCTTCCACGAGGGCACCATGGTAGCGTTCCGCACCGCCGGTCGCCAGACGCTGCGAGGCTCGCAGATCGAGATTGATGACTGGGCCGACCTTGAGCCAGAGACTTTCGATGATCGAGGTCAGGATCGGCAGTCCGGCAGCCTCGTAGACCGCAAAGTGCAGTTCCTTGTTCAGACGAAGCGCCTGTTCGACATCTCCGTCCTGCGAAAGGACCGCGGCACGAAAGGCCGCATCAAGCTCCGTGATGCGTTTCAGCGCCGGGGCGCTGTGCGCCAGCGCAGCCTCCTGTGCGGCGTAGCCTTCGACCTCGATGCGGATCTGCGTCAACTCCCGGAGCTTGCTCTGGGACATCGGCGGCACGCTCACCGCCCGGTTGGGAAGGACGGTCAGCGCGCCTTCGGCCACCAGCCGCGCAACCGCTTCGCGCACCGGCATCATGGAAACCCCCAGCGCCTCGGCAACGAATCGCAGCGAGAGCTTTTCGCCGGGCACGAGCTTTCCCGCCATCAGAAGCTGACGCAGCTCCAGATAGACGCGCTCACCGAGCGTGACGCGTTCGAGGTGTCCAATCTGCTTGAGGGTGATGTCGGTAGCGCTGTTCACTGTCGAATCCGAACATGGTTGCTTTCACGCAAGGATAACTGTGATCTGTGATCACGGCAAGAACCACTCAGATACAATTTTCAAGAGAGAAAATGCCGAGGGAGTATAGTATGAAAATCGCCGTGATCGGTGCCGGTCTCATCGGTACGTCCTGGGCTATCGTTTTCGCACGCGCCGGCTTTCCGGTCAATCTGACCGATATAGACCAAAGTAGACTGGCCGCGGCCGAAAATCACCTTGCGCAGGTTTGCAATTCTAAAGGGAACGGAGCAACCGGAGCCGTAATGTTCTGCCCGACGCTGGCAGAGGCGGTCGCCGGCGTCGGCCTCGTGCAGGAGAGCGGCCCGGAAAACATCGACCTGAAACAGCGAATTTTCGCTGATCTCGACAGGTATGCGCCCGAAGAGGCCATTCTGGCCTCGTCCAGCTCGTCGATCGTGGCCTCGCTTTTTACCGGCGACCTTGTCGGCCGGCACCGGTGCCTCGTCGCACACCCACTGAACCCGCCTCATCTTGCGCCGCTGGTCGAGCTGTGCGGCGCTCCATGGACGTCACCCGAGGCGATTGCGCGCGCCAGCGACATCTACGAGCGCGCCGGCCAGACGCCGATCGTGATCAACCGGGAGATCGAGGGCTTCGTGCTGAACCGGTTGCAGGCGGCCCTGCTCGCGGAAGCGCTGCGGCTGGTCGGTGATGGCGTCATCAGCGCCGACGACCTCGACAAGACGGTAAGCGAGGGTCTCGGCCTGCGCTGGTCCTTCCTCGGCCCCTTCGCGACCATCGAACTGAACGCGCCGGGCGGCATCGGCGATTATCTGCGCCGCTATGGCAGTGCTTTCCAGAGCATTACCGCCACGCCGCCCTCCCCGGATGTCTGGGCCTCGGCGAACGTTAGCCGCGTGGTGGAGAGCTGGGGAAAGACACGCTCCCCCGAACAGCTCGCGGCACGCGCCGCGTGGCGCGACCGGCGCCTTGAGGCATTGCGTCACCACAAACAATCGCAAGAAAGCCTGATGAAGGAATGAAAAAGATGGCGACCAAACGCAAAGTCATTATCACCTGCGCCGTGACGGGCGCGATCCACACGCCTTCGATGTCGCCGCATCTGCCGGTGACAGCGGACGAGATTGCGGACGCTGCGGTTGGCGCCGCCGAGGCCGGCGCGGCGATCGTGCATCTTCATGCCCGCAATCCCGTCGACGGGCGGCCGGACCAGACGCCGGAAGGCTTCGCCCCCTTCCTCAAGGTGGTGAAGCAGCGCTCGAACTGCGTCGTGAACATCACGACCGGCGGCGCGCCGTGGATGAAGGTGGAGGAGCGCGTCAAGCCCGCCGCCGTCTTCAAGCCGGAGGTCGCCTCGCTCAACATGGGTTCCTTCAATTTCGGCCTGTTCCCGATGCTGGACCGCTTCAAGGAATTCAGGCACGAATGGGAACGGGAGGCGCTGGAAGGATCGCGCGACCTCATTTTCCGCAACACGTTCAAGGATATCGAATATGCGCTGCGCGCGCTCTCCGAGGCCGATACGCGCTTCGAATTCGAGTGCTACGACACCGGCCATCTCTACAATCTGCATTATTTCCTGCAAAAGGGCCTCGTGAAGCCACCGCTGTTCATCCAGACGGTGTTCGGCATTCTGGGCGGCATCGGTCCGCATCCCGACGACGTTCTGCACATGAAGCGCACGGCCGACCGGCTGTTCGGCGACCAGTATCGCTGGTCGGTGCTGGGGGCGGGCAGGAATCAGCTTCCCATTGCCGCCATGGCGGCGGCGATGGGCGGCAATGTGCGCGTCGGGCTTGAGGATTCGCTGTGGATCGGTCCGGGCAAGCTTGCCGAATCCAACGCCCAGCAGGTGAGGCAGGCGCGCAAGATCATCGAGGGGCTTGGCCTCGAAGTGGCCACACCGGACGAGGCGCGCGAAATCCTCGCCCTCAAGGGCGGCGACCGCGTCGGCTTCTGACACGAGCGGCCTGCCCGGCTTCGCCGGGCGGGCCTTACACGGTGGCGATCGGCGTGACCGGCGATCCGATCGCGCCGGGCAGGCGCAAGGGCGGCGCGGTGAGCAGGAAGCGGCTCCGGTCATGCACGCGCAGCCAGCGCGCCAGTTCGTCGAGATACCAGAGTTCGCCGAGCGGGATGCCGAGTTTGAACAGGCAATGCTCGTGCAGCGGCAGGTAGGAGCAGCAGGCATGCTGGTCGCGGCCGGGATTGAGTTCGACCGCGTAATTGTCGGCAATGATGGCGACGAGGCCGCTGTCGGTCACCCATTGCAACAGCCGCTGGTCGCGGCCGTCCAGCACCGGGCAGGATTTGAGGAGCAGCGGACCGTCCGGCTCCTTGTTCATCTCTAAAATCATCGTCGACAGGCCGGTATGGAAACAGACCATGTCGCCCTTTTCCACCGTGACGCTATCGGCCTCCATGATGCGCATGATGGCATCGTAGCCGACGGCCACGCGCTCGCGCCCGTAATGATGGGCGAGGTCGATCATCACCCCGCGCCCCTGCATGCTTTTTTCCGCCAGTCGCTCGATGCCGAGCGCCTTGGCTGTCACGGTGGAATCGCCCTTGCTCTCGTCCACGTCTTCGGGACCGAGGAGATCGACGCCGGCACGAAACCCGTTATAGAAGACGATTTCCGCCTCGCCGTCGCCATCGGCGTCGAAGGTCGAGCCGACATGGCCGAGCGCGTCCCATTGCGTCGAATATTGCAGCGTCAGGATGGCGATGTCGTCGTTCAGCACGTCCGTCATCGTCGGATCCTCGCAGACCATGCGGTAACCGTAGCAGGGCTTGCCCTTGCGCATGGTGTGCTGGAGCACCGGGCCGCGCCGGCTCGGGTTCAGCCCCGCGCCGCCCGGGTAATCGAGCGGCAGCGAGAGGCAGAAGGAACGCCCCTCCTTCACTTCCGCCACGCCTTTCAGCACCACGTCCGGCGTCAGCAGATTGGCGCGGCCGAACTGGTCGTCGGGGCCGAAATCGCCCCAGTTCGAGCCTTCGGGACGTCGTTTCCAGCGGGGTCGAGAGGTCATGCCGGTTTCCTTGAAGTTAGATATTTTCAGCGCCGCCGAGATAGGCGCTCACCACGTCGCTGCGGGCGATAAGGTCGCGCGAAGCGCCCGCCATGCGCACCTCGCCGACATTCAGGACGATGCTGCGCTCGGCGAATTCAAGCGCCTGCGTGGCGTTCTGCTCGACCAGCAGAATGGTCTGGCCGGCGCTGCGCAAGTCGTCCAGCAGCGCGAAGACGGTATCGACGATCTGCGGCGCAAGACCCATGGACGGCTCGTCCAGCATCAGGATATTCGGCTCGCCGATCAGCGCGCGCCCGATGACCAGCATCTGCTGTTCGCCGCCCGAAAGGCTGCCCGCCTTCTGCATCCGCCGGTCCTTCAGCTTCGGCATGACGGAATAGATGCGCTCCAGCCCGTCCGCCGGCTTGCCTGCGCCGAGGCGCGAGCGGCCGAGCAGCAGATTGTCCTCGACGCTCAGGGGGCCGAAGACATGCCGGCCTTCCGGCACCTGCGCCACGCCGAGGCGCGCGATCCGGTGCGCCGGCAGGTTGTCGATGCGCTGCCCCTCGAATTCGATACGGCCGGAAGTCACCGGCGCCAGCCCGGAGATCGCCCTGAGCGTCGAGGACTTGCCGGCCCCGTTCGGACCGATGATCGCCACGCATTCGCCGCGCGCCACGGAAAACGACACGTCGCGCACCGCGACGATGCCTCCATAATGCACGGCAAGGGACTGGACGTTCAGCATCAGGATTTCCGTTTGCCAAGATAGGCCGTGATGACGGCCTCGTTGCTGCGGACCTCGTCGGGCGTGCCGACCGCGATCAACCGGCCATGGTCGAGGACCGCGACGGTAGAGGCCAGTTCCATGACGAAGCCGACATTGTGTTCGATCAGGAGCACCGAAATGCCCCGCGTCGGCAAGGTGCGGATAAAGGCGGCGAGGTCGGCCGATTCCTGCGAATTGAGGCCCGACGCCGCCTCGTCGAGCAGCAGGAGTTCCGGCTCAGAGGCGAGTGCGCGCGCGATCTCTAGAAGCCGCACGCGTCCGAGCGGTAGCGTGCCGGCCGGCCGGTCGCGCAGCTCGCAAAGGCGCGTGTCTTTCAGGATCGTGTCGACACGCTCGCCCGCCTCGCGTTCCGCCGCTCGGCTCGCGCCGAGGTTCAGCACCTGCGAGAACAGGTTGCCGCCGATCTGCCGGTGTGCGCCGACGAGAACATTGTCCCGCGTGGACATTTCATGGCAGATTTCCGGGATCTGGAAGGTTCGGCCGATGCGCCGCGCGGCGATTTTTTCCGGCGGCAGCCCCGAAATAGGCTCGCCGCGCAACCGGATCTCGCCCGTCGTCGGCGTGATGAAACCGGTCATGACGTTGAACAGCGTCGACTTGCCGGCCCCGTTCGGGCCGATCACGGCGGTGATCGACGGCCCCTCGAAACTGAAGCTGACATTGCGGTTGGCCCAAAGACCACCGAAGCGGACGCCGATATCGTCGATCTCGATCTTCATGCGGTTTTCGCCTCCCGCTTGCCGCGCGCGTCGCGCAGCCGCAGCAGAATGCCCCACAGGCCGCGCGGCTCAAGCGTCAGCATCACGACGACGAGCGCGCCCAGCACGAGGCCATAGGCGTTCTGCAATTCGTGAAACCATTCCGGCATGAAGGTCAGGAGAAAGGCCCCGAAGGCCGCACCCCACAGCGAGCCGACGCCGCCGATGGCCAGCGCCAGAAGGAGATTGACCGACGTGTCGATGGTGAAGCTTTCCGGGCTGACGAAGCCGACATATTGCGCATAAAGCGCGCCGGCGAGGCCGGAAAGACCGGCGGAAAGCGCGAAGACTTCCGCTTTCAGCCGCGCCGTCGGGATGCCGCAGGAGCGCGCCGCCATTTCCGATTCGCGCATCGTGCGCATGGCGCGGCCATAGGCCGTATCGACCAGACGCAGCGCCATGAGCATGACGAGGAAGCCGAGCGCGCCGCTAAGATAGTACATCGTGACCGGCGAGCGTGCGGTCAGCGGCCCGATGGCGAGCGCCGGAATGCCGGTGATGCCGGAATAGCCGCCCGTCACCGCCTCCCATTCGACGAAGACCGTATGCAGGATGAGGCCGAGCGCGGCCGTGACCATGGCGAGATAATAGCCGCGCAGGCGCAGCACCGGCCGCCCGATGACATAGCCGAGGACGGCCGGAACGACGATCGCGGCGATCAGCCCGAGAACCGGCTGCAGGCCGGAACGCACGGTGAGGATCGCCGCCATATAGGCGCCGATGCCGTAGAACCCGGCCTGACCGAGCGAGATCTGCCCGGCATAGCCGAACAGCAGGGAAAGGCCCAGCACCAGAATGAGATTGATGAAGGCGAAGATGAACAGGTTGAACGTTCCGCCGGTCTGGATCAGCAGCGGCGCCACGAGCCAGGCGAGGACCAGTGCCAGCAGGACATGGGTTTGCCGCATGATGGAAGCCTCGCTTTACATGGCCTGGGTGTGGCGACGTTCCTCGCGCCCGCCGAGCAGGCCGGACGGGCGGATCATCAGCGCCAGGATGAGGATAGAAAGAGCGACCGAATCCTTCAGGCCCGACGGCAGCACCGCCACCGAGGCCGCTTCGATCAGCCCGAGTGCGAAGCCGCCGAGGATGGCCGAGCTTGCCCGGCCGAAGCCGCCGAGCGCGCAGGCGGCGAAGCCCTTGAGCGCCAGTGTGAAGCCCTGATCGTAGGTCGCATTGGTGAGCGGCGTGATCAGCACGCCGGCCAGCGCCCCGAGCGCCCCGGACAGGATGAAGCTCAAGCGTACCGTCGCGCCGACATTGATGCCCATCAGTTGCGCCGCCTCGCGGTCGATGGCGCAGGCCAGCATTTCACGCCCGATGCGCGCATGGGAGAAGAAGAATTTCAGCGCGATCATGACGAGAACGCCGACGCCGATGACCCAGATCGCCTGCAATTGCAGCACCGCGCCGAAAATCCGAAGCGGCGGGCCGGGCGTGAACGGATCGAAATAGAGCGGATCAGGCCCCACCCAGAGGAGAAGCGACGTCTTGACGATCACGGCCAGTCCCAGCGTGATCATGGCAAGCGTCATGACGCTGCCCCGCCGCACCCGCGAAATCGCCGCGAAGTCGATCAGCGCGCCGAGAGCCGCGACCAGCGCGATCGCCATGATGGCGGCCAGCCACAAAGGCAGCCCGGCGGTGCCCACCGCGACGGCGGTGAGAATGCCACCGAGCACGACGAACTCGCCCTGGGCGAAGTTGATCACGTCCGTCGCATTGAAGATCAGGTTGAACCCCAGCCCGACGAGGGCGTAGATGCTTCCGACCGTCAGCCCCGTGATGACGAGCTGCAGGATTTCGGCAGATGTCATTCTCAAACTCCCGGTCAGAAGCCCCGCTGGACGCCGACCATCGCACCGTCCTTGACCTGAACGATCCAGACCGAATCCGATCCCAGCCCCTCGTGGCTGCCCGCGGCATAGGTATAGGAGCCGCCGGCAAGCTTCAGCCCCTGAAGCTTTTCAAGCCCCTCGACCACTTTCGCCTTATCGCCACCCGCCTGCCGGATCGCTTCGGCGTAGATATGCACGGCATCCCATCCGATGATGTCGTAGATCGTCAGCGTGTAGTCCTTGCCGTTGCGTTCCTTGTAGATGCGGCTGAGTTCCTGCTGTTCCGGCGTCACCTGGTCGGGCGCGTTCAGCGTCACCATGTAGACGCCTTCGGCGGCAGCACCCGCGCTCTTGATGATGGCGGCGGCGGCGACACCCTGCGCGCCGATGATCGGCGCCGTGTTGCCGAGTTGCGAGCCGTTGCGCAGCGCCACCGACATGGTCGAACCTGAACCCCAGAGGATGATCGCCTCCGGCTTCGCGGCAAGGACTTTCGTCCATTCGGCTGTCGTGTCGCTCACGCCGTAATTGATCTTCTCGGCGGCGACGATCGGGATGTTCATTTCCTTGGCCTCGGCCTCAAGAGCCGCGAACGCCTCCGTGCCGTAAGCGTCGCCGGTATAGAGCACGGCGACGTTCTTGGCGCCGAGCTTCTCGGAGGCGAATTTCAGCGCTGCCCGCGTATTGTCACTGTCGCTCGTCTGGCAGCGGAAAATATAGGGATTACCCAGCTTGGTGATCGAAATGGTGTTCTGGAAACCGCACATAGGCACCTTGGTTTCCAGAAGCACCGGCGCCGCGGCAAGAGCGTTGCTGCCCTGGTTCGGACCGATGATGCCGTAGACGCCCTCTTCCGCCAGCCGGCGGAAATTCTGGACCGCCACGTCGGCGCGGCTCTGGTCGTCGCGAATGACAAGTTCGATCTGGCGACCATCGATGCCGCCATGGCCGTTAACGAACTCGGCGGCGGTCTTGATGCTCTCGACGACCGGAATGCCGAGGGAACTCGCCGCCCCGCTCAGCGGTTCGGACACGCCGAGTTTTATCGCCTCCTGCGCGTGCGCCAGGCCGAGTGATGCCATCATACCGACAGCGAACCATCCGGCCGACCAACGGGGCAAGCCACCCATCCTAACCTCCCTTTGTGCATTGTTTAATCGCCGCAACGGTGAAATGATGCAGCGTCTCCTCATATAATTGATAACAACAATGTGTGATGTGTGATCACAAGTCAAGCAATCCTCCCCGCCGCTTTTCAAAAAAATAAGCTTGCCATAACAATATATGTGCGGCATACCTGTGATCACAGATCGCAGTTTTGGGAGGAATGGCGTGCCTATACGTTTGCCTGATGAAGTCGCGCAGATTCGCGACACCGTCCGCGGTTTCATCGACGACGCGGTCGAGCCCCATGCACAGCATATCGACCGGATGAACGAGATCCCGGAGAGCGTCTTCGACAAGGCGCGCGAGCTTGGCCTGTTCGGCTTTTCCATACCCGAGGAATTCGGCGGACTGGGGACGAGCGAGCTTGTTTCATCCGTCGCCGTCGAGACGATGAGCTATGGTCCGGGCGGCGTCACCTTCTTCGTCGCGCCGAGCGCGCCGGCGGCGGCCATCAACCTCGTCGGCCGCGACGACCAACGGCAGAAATTCCTGCCGGGCCTTGCCGCCGGTGAGCGGTTCGCCGCCTTCTGCCTCAGCGAGGCCGGCGCAGGTTCCGACGCCGCCGGCATCAAGACGAAGGCGGTGCGTGAAAACGGCAAATGGAAGATCAGCGGCACCAAGCTCTGGATCAGCCGTGCCATCAGAGCCGACGTCTTCCTCGTTTCGGCCGTGACCGATCCGTCCAAGGGTGCCAAAGGTGGCATCACGATCTTCGTTCTCGACAAGCGCAAGGGCATCAATGTCGGGAAGCCGGAATGGCAGCTCGGCGGACGCGGCTCCGGCAGCGCGGAGGTCAATTTCGACGAGGTCGAAGCGACGGATGACGAGGTGCTCGGTGAAATCGGCTACGGCTTCGAGTCCTTGAAGTTCATTCTCGGCCGCGCCCGGCTCTGGGCGGCTGCGCGCGCCGTCGGCATCATCGGCCGGTCTCTTGAATTGAGCCTGGCCCATGCCGACAACCGTGTGCAGTTCGGCAAGAAGATCGGCGAATTCCAAGCGGTCAAGCACAAGATCGCCGACATGTCCGCCGATCTCTACACGGCGCGACTGCTGCTCTATCAAGCGGCCGGCCTCTTCGACGAGGGCCGCGACCCGGCGCAGGAGGCAGCCTACGCAAAGCTCTTCTGCAGCGAGGCCGCCGGCCGCGCCGCCGATGCGGCCATTCAAATCCATGGGGCCATGGGCGTCTCGCAGGAATTCGGCGTCGAGCGTCTCTTCCGCGATGCCCGCTCCTACCGCATCCTCGACGGCACCTCGGATATCCAGCGCGGCATGATCTCCAGCCGCGTCCAGAAGACAGGCATCGGCGTCGGGCTTGCGCCGGGAGGGCTTGTCTGATGGTGATCGACCGGGAGGTGATCGAAGTCGACGTCTGCGTCGTCGGCGCGGGTGGCGCGGGCCTGCGGGTGGCGCACGAAGCCGCGCTCTGCGGCGCGGACACACTGGTCATGACCAAGGGGCGCATCGCGGTTTCCGGCGCGACCGCCGTCGGTCTAGCCTCATCGGCCGGTTTCGCCGTGCCAGATGGCTCCGGCGATCCCGACGACAACGAGGACGTCCATTTCAACGACATCATGACCGCCGCGCAAGGCTGCGCCGACCCGAAGCTCGTGCGCATCCTCGTCGGCGGGGCCGTCGAGGCGGTCGCCGATCTCGACCGCTGGAACATCGATTTCATCCGCGATCCTGAAATCGGCAAGCCGCTGGTCGCTCAAGGGGATTTCGCCTCGCGGCCGCGCAACCGCAAGATCTACCATCACGGCAAGCCGATCACCGTCGCGCTGAAGCGTGAAAATGCGAAACTGGGCGTCAAAGCGCTGGAACAGACCGCCGTCTTGAGCCTGATCCATGGTCCGCGCGGCGTCGAGGGCGTGATCGCCGTCGCCAAGGACGGCAGGTTTGTCGAAATCCGCGCCGGCGCGACCGTGCTGACGACAGGCGGCGCGGGACAGCTTTTCAAGCACAGCCTCATGCCGCCGGACATCACCGGCGACGGCTATGCGCTCGGCTATCGCGCCGGCGCGCCGCTCGCCAATATGGAGTTCATGCAGGCCGGCTTCGGCACCGTCAAGCCGGCGCTCAACATGCTCTACACCTGGTTCTGGGCCGGCCTGCCCTCCTTCACTGACAAGGATGGCAGGCCGGTGGCCGAGGGTACGGTTCCCGCCTCCGCCGATATCGAGGCGGCCATGCTCAAGAAAGTCGATCATTATCCGTTCAGCGCCTCCGACGCCTCGCGCTGGCTGGAGATCGCGGCCAAGAACGCCATGAGGCAGGGCCGCGCCGACGAACATGACGGCTTCTACCTCGACCTGCGCGGCACCCGTCCGGACAAGATTCCGCAGAAGGGTTTCGTCCAGCTCTGGAACGTGTCGAAGGAATGGCTTCTGAAGAAGAACATCGACGTGGAAGCGCAGCCGCTGCGCGTCGGCCTGTTCGGCCATGCGATCAATGGCGGCCTTGTCATCGACGAGCACGGTGAGACCATCGTGCCAGGCCTGCTGTCGGCCGGCGAAAATGCCGCCGGTCCCTATGGCGCGGACCGGCTGGGCGGCAACATGCTGCTCAACTGCCTGGTCTTCGGCAAGCGCGCCGGCAAGCGGGCGGCCGAAATCGCCGAAGCGCGCGGCCGCATCGCCAGCGACGAAGCGAACGGCTTGCTGGCGGAAGTGGCCGCTCGGCAGGCGCACAGCGGCAAACTTTCGATCAGGCAAGCGCATACGGAAATCAAGCAGACGATGAGCGATCATGCGCTGGTCGTGCGCAATGCCGAAGGCCTCGAAAAAGCGCAGAACGAACTTGGCGCACTCGCCGACGCCATGACGTCCGGTGAATTCGCCATCACGTCGCGCAAGGATCTGGTCGATTTTTACGAAGCGCGCAATCTCGTCGATGTCGGCAGGGCCATGTGCGCGGCCGCAAGCCTGCGCAAGGAAACGCGCGGCAGTCATTACCGGGAGGATGCGCCGGAAGCCGATCCGGCCATGGCGCGGCCAATCCTCGTCCACTTGAACGACAAGGGGGCGCCGCAGGCCGGGTTCGGCGCGTTCGGATCATGACCGTCCCGCCCGTCCGCTGGACCGTCGATGGTGCCTGCGCCCGCATTTCGCTCTGCCGTCCCGAAGTGCTGAACGCGCTCGACGAGGAGAGCTATATCGGGCTTGGGGCTGCCTTCGACGTTGTCGAGCAGCACGATGCAGTGAGCGTCGCCGTCATCGACGGCGGCGGGTGCCGCGCCTTTTCGGCCGGCGCGGACCTCAAATTCATGCGCGGCCTTGCCGGCGCCAGCCTGCGCCGGTTCATGGAACGCAGCTTCCGGGTAGGCGAGCGCATCGCCCGGTCGAGCCTGCTCACGGTCGCCAGACTGAACGGCTATACGCTCGGCGGCGGCGCGGAACTGGCGCTCGCCTGCGACCTGCGGATCGCGGCCACGGATACCGTGATCGGCTTTCCCGAAATGACCTACGGCAGCGTGCCCGGCTCGGGCGGCGCGCAACGGCTTCAGGCACTGATCGGCCCGGCGCGCGCCATCGAGCTGATGGTCGGAGGGCGATATCTCTCGGCGTCCGAAGCGCGGGCCATCGGCCTCATCAACGCGATCGCGGATAGCGACGCCGAGGTCGACGCATGGCTCTCCCCCTTCCCGTCCCGGCCGCGCGAAGCGATCGCCTATATGAAGGCCGCGATGATGCTGAAGAACGAACCTCACGCGGCCGCGGCCGTCCATGGGCTGGTGAGCGCGACCCGGCAGGCGGATGCCGGCTACCGTGCGCATACCGCCGCCTTCGGTGGGAAGCACAGGTGATGGAGAACAGAATGACCACAGCCAAGATCATGTCCGTCGACGAGGCGATAGCGCTCGTCCAATCCGGCATGACACTGGCCGTCGGCGGCGCCGGCGGTGTGCAGGAACCTGATGCGCTGATCGAAGCATTGGTGCAGCGGTTCGAGCGGACGGGTGCGCCGCGCGATCTGGTCGAGATCCATGCGATCCGCACCGGCGAGATCGAAGGGCGCGGCACCAGCCTGTTCGGCGCGAAGGGGCTTGTGCGGCGCATGATCGGCGGTTCCTTCTGGCCCGTCGGGGTGCCGGAACTGATCCGCCGCATCAACGCCAACGAGATGGAAGCCTATAATTTCTCCATCGGTATCATCTATGCCATGCTGGAGGCGGCGGCCGCGAAACGGCCGGGCGTCGTCAGCCGCACCGGTCTCGGCACCTTTCAGGACCCGGCTCATGGCGGCGGCGCGCTCAATGCGATCTCGCGGGAAAAGCTGGTGCGCGCAATCGAGATCGAGGGCGAACGGCTGCTCTATTACAAGGCGCCGGCCGTCGACATCGCCTTCATTCGCGCCACATCCGCCGACGCGGACGGCAACCTCACCTTCGAGGAAGAGCCGGCGCTGATCGGCGGCCTGCTGCTCGCGCAGGCGGCGCGCGCCAATGGCGGCAAGGTCATCGCGCAGGTCAAGCGGATCGCCCCATCCGGCTCGCTCCGTCCGCACGATGTGCGCGTGCCCGGCGTGCTGGTCGATGCGGTCGTCACCAGCGAAAACCAGCGGCAGATCACCCATAGCTTCTACGACCCAACCCTGACAGGCGCGGAAAAACTGCCGCTTTCCGCCGTCCCGCGCCGCCCGATGGATGCGAGCAAGGTCGTCATGCGGCGCGCTTTCCTCGAAGCGCGCAAGGGCGATCTGCTCGCCATCGGCTTCGGCATCGCCGGTTTCCTGCCGGCGGTGGCGATCGAGGAAGATGTGTTCGACCTCGTTTCCTTCACCATCGAGCACGGCGTGTTCGGCGGCATCAACGGCTATGCGGCCGGCGGCAAGACTTTTCCGGTCGCGCACAATCCGGTCGCAATTCTAGAGGCGCCAGACCAGCTTCGTTTCTTCGCCGGCGGCGGCATCGACCGCGCTTTCCTCGGCGTCGGCGAAGTGGATGCGAAGGGCAATGTCAATGTCAGCCGCTTCGGCGAGCGCATCCCCGGCGCCGGCGGCTTCGTGGAAATGACGCAAGGGATCGCGAATATCGTGTTCTGCATGGTGCTTGGCGACAAGGCGGCGCGCAAGGTCGTGCCCGCCGTGCAGGACATGACTTTCAACGCCGCGGAAGCGTTGAAGCGCGGCCAGAACATTCTCTATGTCAGCGAGAAGGCGGTGTTCCGCCTGACGCAGCGCGGCCTGACATTGATCGAGATCGCCCCCGGCCTCGATATCGAGCGCGACGTTCTCGCGACACTTGGCGCGGAAATCGCCGTCGCGGAAAACGTTCGGGCGATGCCCGCAATCTGTTTCGGCGAAAACGCCATGGGCCTGCGCGCCCGCTGGCTCGCCGGCCATCACGACCAGAACGAGCCTCTATGATGAAAAAGCTTTTCTCCGCCGAGGATGCCATCGCCCTGATCGAAACCGGCGCGACCGTCGCGGTCGCCGGCACCGGTCCCGTTCTGGAACCGGACCTGTTGCTCGCGACGCTCGAAAAGCGCTTCCTCGAAGAAGGGCTTCCGAAGGACCTTTTCCTGTTCAGCCCCATGCTGCCCGGCGACCGCGTCGGCGATGGCGGGTTCAACTGCTTCGCCCATCCGGGCATGCTGCGCAAGGTCGTCGGCGCGTCTTTCGCCAAGGCGCGCCATCCCCGCTTCCTCGACATGATGCGCGACGGCTCGGTCGAGGGCTACATCACCGGCATGGGCATCGTGATCCAGCTTCTGACCGCCACCGGCTCCGGCAAGCCGGGCGTGATCACCAAGGTCGGGCTTGGCACCTTCATCGATCCGCGCCATGGCGGCGGCGCGATGAACGCGCAATCGACGCGCCCGCCCGTCAAGCTGATCCAACTGGAAGGCGAGGATTATCTGTTCTATCCGAGCCAGAAGATCGACATCGCGCTGATCCGTGGCACGACCGCCGACGAAAACGGCTATATCAGCTTCGAGGAGGAGCCGAACACGCTCGGCGCCGTCGAAATGGCCATGGCCTGCAAGGCGTCCGGCGGCAAGGTCATCGTTCAGGTCAAGCGCGTCGCCCGCGCCAACAGCCTCGATCCGCGTCTGGTGCGCATTCCCGGCACGCTCGTCGACGCCGTCGTGGTGCATCCGACGCAAACCCAGGTTTCGCCCGCCATGAGCGATCCCACGCATGGCTGGAACCCCTTCCTTGCCGGCGCGCTCAAACATCCGCTGTCGGGCATCGCGCCTTTGCCGCTCTCCGCCGAAAAGGTCATGCTGCGCCGTGCCGCCATGCATCTGAAACGCGGCGACGTCATCAATCTCGGCGCGGGCGTCGCGACCCGCCTGCCCATCGTCGCGCTGGAAGAAGATGCGCTCGACGATGTGACGTTCACCAACGAGCACGGCATCTTCGGCGGGCTGATGGCCACGGCCATCGGCGGCTCCTTCGTTCCCGCGCTCAACGCGGATGCGATCATGGATTCCGTCTTCCAGTTCAACTATTACGACGGCGGCGGCCTCGATATCACCTTCCTCGGCATCGGCGAGGTGGACCGCGCCGGCAATCTCAATGTCAGCCGGTTCGGCCCCGAACTGAACGGCCCCGGCGGCTTCATCAACATCACCTCGAAGACCAAGCGCATCGTGTTCTGCGGCTCGCTGACCAGCGGCAAGCTGCGCAGCGAGATCGCCGATGGCCGCATGACCATCACGCAGGAAGGCACTTTCCGCAAGTTCGTGGAGCAAGTGGAGGAAGTCACCTTCAACGCCAGGATGGCCTTCGAGCGCGGGCAGGACGTGCATTACATCACCGACCGCTGCTCGTTTCGGCTGGAGGCGGGCGGGCCGGTTCTCACCGAAATCATGCCGGGGATCGATCTCGACCGGGATATTCGCCGGCTGATGGATTTCGACGTCACCGTTTCGCCGTCTCTACGCGAGACGCCACGGGATCTTTTGACCGATGGGCCTTTCGGCCTGAAAACGCACTGGGAGGAATGAATGATCGAAGCACCGGAACAGGTCGTGCTCGGCTGCTGGTTCGAGGATTTCGTCGTCGGCGAGGAGCGCCTGTCGCCCGGCCGCACGATTGGCGAATCCGATCTCAACAATTTCGCCGGCCTAACGGGCGATTACAGCCAGGTCCATACGGACGAGGAATTCTGCAAGAAGACGGAATTCGGCACGCGCATCGCGCATGGCCTGTTCGGCCTCGCCGTCGCGCAGGGCCTGATGTGGCGCACGAACTATACGCAAGGCACCGGCGTCGCCTCGGTCGGCTGGGACAAATATGCCTTCAAAGGGCCGATCAAGATCGGCGACACCGTTCGCGTGCGTTGGAAGGTGGTTCACAAGCGCGAAAGCAAGAGCAAGCCCAATATGGGGCTGATCACCGAGTTCGTCGAACTGATCAACCAGCGCGGCGAGGTGGTGCAGAGCGGCGAGCACATCACGCTGATCCGGCGGCGCCCGCAATGAGCGCGCCGGATTTCCGCTACCTGAAGGTGGAGACGGAGGGGGCTGTTGCGACCGTCACGCTGAACCGGCCCGAGGTTCTCAACGCCTGCAATCCGGACATGCATCGCGAGGTGCAAGCTTCGATGGACTGGGCAGACCGGGCGGAGAAGGTGAAGGTCGTCATCCTCACCGGCGCGGGGCGCGCCTTCTGCTCCGGCTCCGACCTCAAGGAAGTCTCGAAGTTTCAGGGCGTCGAGGCGCGGCGCTATCTCCAGCTCGACTTCACCACCAAGAACCGCGTCGCCGCCTGCACCAAGCCGGTGATCGCTGCCCTGCACGGCCATGTGGCGGGCGGCGGGTTCGAACTGGCGCTGGCCTGCGACATGCGTTTCGTGGCCGACAACGTGCTGTTCTCCCTGCCGGAGATCAATATCGGCACCATTCCGGGATCGGGCGGGCTGCAACGCCTGCCCCTGATCGTCGGGCTGGGCATCGCCAGGGAATGGGCGATGACGGGGCGGCGGGTGACGGCCGAGGAGGCGCATCGCCGGGGCCTTGCCAATCATGTCTATCCGCTGGAGACGTTTCTGGAGGAGACGAAACGTTTCGCGCAGGATCTTGCGACCCGCAGCGGCAAGGCGCTGTTTCTGTCCAAGGTCGCCCTCGATCCCGCGCCGCCGGCAAGCGCGGGAATGATCGGCGTCTATCACATGCTGGCGTCGGAAGCCTGCCACGACGATCCCGTCTACCGGGAGCGGGCCGGCGGCTTCGGCAAGAAGACGGGATAGTATTTCCGGGAAAACTGCGCGGCGCTCTTGAGTGCGGAAATGCGACAGAGAACAAGGACGAGGCCGGACCAAGCCCGGCCTCTAACTGGAATGTGGAAGGCATTCAATCGCAAATATCCGTCGCGAAACTCTGACTTTTGCAAGTGAGTTTTGCGACAGAACTCCTCTGAAAATTCAGAAATCCCGGTTTCATCGCAGAATTTAGAGCATTTTGCAGTCAGGTGAAATCACCTGACGTCGCATAAATTAAGATATAATAATGAGATAGAGCGGAATTCCCGTTTCGATCAGAATGCATTCCGCTCTGAAGCGCGTCCATTTTTCTCGGGGTCGTAACCGCACGATTTGAAGTAGTTGGTGCAGTCGACCGTGAACAATGACCGGCGCTAATTGGCATGGGCTTTTGCCGCGCTGAGCAAGCAGGTGAGCAGTAGGCACAAAAGCTGCCTGAACCAGTTGATTAGGAGAGAGAAGTTGTAGCCGGCGTCGGCCAGGACGGCGTTGATGGCGTCGCCATGTTCGCCGGCGAGATAGTTGCGCCCCATGCGGTGCTCCGCCTTGATGTGGCCGATGACCGGTTGATCGCCGAGCGCCGCCGCATCTGGTGCTTGATCGCGGTGTAACGCGGCGCTTTTGTCCGCTGGTGAAGATCCGGAACCGGTGGCTTTCAGGGGCATTGTGGCCGCGGTAGCCGGCGGCGGCCAGCATGCGCTCGATCTCATTGCCGATGGTGTTTTCGATGTCGGGAATGATGGTGGCCAGCGTGTGGCCGTCATAGGGGTTGCCTTGCAACAGTCCCTTCTCCTGCAACTCACGTTGCTAGGTATAAATCTGCTGCCGCGTGACCGAATACCGGCGCGCCATCGATCCCCACCGAAAGCACGGGTTTTCTCCTTCCGACTTTGCTCAAAGGCTTTGTTTGGTGGTCGCGACATCCGCCAACCGCAACTCGTTCACCTCTTCCGGTTCGCTCATCGATTGCTCAGGCCCTCTCCTCCTCTTGGTCGCATGTGGCCGCCGATTATCGCAGGCATGCATCGTGACAAGAAGCTGACGCCAACAGCGAGCCGATCCGGGACGACCGGGAAATCATCCCCGTGGAAGCCTGCACCATCCGCCGCATCTTTAAGGAATTCGGATCCGGCAAAAGCCCGAAGGCTATTGCCGTCGATCTGAATCGCGACGGCATTCCGGCACACTTGCGGAACCGGCATCGTCAACAACGAGCTATATGCGCGTCCTCGTCTGGGACCGCCTTCGGTTCATAAACGACCCGTCCGTCGGCAAGCGCGTGCCGCGCATCAACGCGGCGGAGGCCCTTCGCTCATTTATCGGGAAATTGTTCTTTCCCCCAGAGCCAAGCGTGGCGAGATTCAAGCCACCCTACGTGGCGAGTTGTTCGGCATCCTCGACTTCATCAAGGCGGAGAAAACCCAAGGCCAGCCGGTTTTATGCCCGCGGTCGAGGCCTGTCTGAGCATTGTATCAAATCGGCACGAGGTCCAAGGTCAGAGCTACGATTGCAATTCACGTCATCGTGCGAGCCAACCACCATCGACGGGGATGACGGTGCCGTGGACGTAGTCGGATGCTGCCGATGCCAGGAACACGGCGGCACCGCCGAGCTCCGATGGCGTGCCCCAGCGTCCCGCCGGAATGCGCGCCAAGATCGCCGCATTGCGATCCGGGTCGTCGCGCAGCGCCGTGGTGTTGTTGGTCGAGAAATATCCAGGCGCGATCGCGTTGACGTTGACACCCTTGCCGGCCCATTCGCAGGCGAGCAGCCGGGTGATCCCGGCAAGGCCGCTCTTCGACGCCGTGTAGGACGGAATGCGGATGCCGCCCTGGAAAGACAGCAGCGAGGCAATGTTGATAATCTTGCCGCTGCCGCGCTCCAGCATGTGGCGGCCTGCCGCTTGCGATAGGAAGAACGCTGTCTTCAGATTGGTGTCGATGACCGCGTCCCAATCTTCCTCGGTAAAGTCGATCGCGTCGGCCCGGCGGATGATGCCGGCATTGTTGACCAGAATATCGAGAGAACCGAAGGCCGAGATGGTTTCAGCCACGATATTTTTGACCGGAGCGATCGTGCCGAGATCGGCCTTGATCGCGTGGAAGCGCGCACCTGCCTTGGTGACCAGCGCTTCGGTTTCCTCCATCGACGAGCGGCCGACGGCAGCGATCGAGGCACCTGCCTCGGCTAGCGCGATGGCGATGCCCTGACCGATGCCGGTATTGGCGCCGGTAACCATGGCGGTGCGCCCCGAGAGATCGAAGGGATTGGCCATCGTCCTACCTCAAATCCGCGATGGCGATATGGTCCATGTCGGTGAAGCTCTTGTTGTCACCGGCCATCGCCCAGATGAAGCTGTAATTCTTCGTGCCGGCACCCGAATGGATCGACCACGGTGGCGAGATGATCGCCTGCTCGCTGGCAACGAGCATGTGGCGGGTTTGCTGCGGCTCACCCATGAAGTGGAAGACGCGCTGATCGGCTTCCAGATCGAAATAGAGATAGGCTTCCATGCGCCGGTCATGCGTATGGGCCGGCATGGTGTTCCAGACGCTGCCCGCATCGATCACGGTGAAGCCCATGGTCAGTTGGCAGGACTGGCAGACATCAGGATGAATGAACTGGTAGATCGAGCGCTTGTTGGCGGTCGCTGCTTCGCCAGGCGTCAGGTGACGCGCCTTGTCACGCGTCAGGAGCACGGTCGGATGAACCTCATGCGCCGGCGTCGAGACCAGATAGAACTTGGCGGGCTTGGCAGCATCGGTGCTTTCGAAGCGGACGTCCCCTGCGCCCTTACCGACATAGAGGCAATCGTATTTCTGAAGATCGTAGTTCTTGCCGTCGACGACGACACGGCCGGCGCCACCGACATTCAGCGCGCCGAGCTCGCGTTCGGCGAGGAAGGTTTCCTGACCGATTTCCTTCGGCGCGCCGAGCGAGAGGCCTTCTCCGAGCGGCGTCGCGCCGCCGATGACCATACGGTCATAATGCGAATAGGTGAGCCGTATTTCGCCGCCTTCGAAGACAGTCTCTATCAGGAAGTGACGGCGCAGCGTATCCGTGTCGTAACCTCGGACGGCTTGCGCATGGCTCGCATGACGGACGTCAATCTGCATGGGAATGATCCTTTCGATCACTTGCTATGGTCATGGCGTAGCGCCTGCCGCCAAAGAGTGCTCTGCGGCCGAAATCGCTCGCTTTCCTAAACCTGTCTTGGCGGCAAAGCCGAAAACCTGCCTGCGACTAAGCAACTGCCGTGCCTGGGATTCGTCATTCAACACTGCAACCTCCCTTTGACGACAGGAGCCATACCTCCCGTGCGCTTGCTATCGTACGGTTACATTGTTGTACGACAAATTTTATGTCAATATCAACCGGCGGCCTGTGGCAAAGAATGCCATTCGGGCGCATCGCGAAGTGAAAGAATGAGGAATAGTTAGGGAAATCAATGCCGAAGTTGGAAAAAAGAAACATCACGGCTGGCGGGTTGGAAGTCACCACGATGGGTTTGGGCGGAACGGGACTCGGCAATATGTACCGCGCGACCGATCCGAAGGTGGCGCATCACACAGTCCATGCCGCCTTCGAAAACGGGCTGCGCTACTTTGACACGGCGCCGGTTTACGGCTTCGGACTTGCCGAAACGCGGCTCGGCGAGGCGATCAGGACGCTGCCGCGCAAGGACATCGTCATCTCCTCCAAGGTCGGCTACGATCTGGTGCCGATCCCCGAAAGCGAGGTGAAACCCGTTCTCTGGGATGAGGCTCCGGCCTTTCGCGCCGATTTCGACTATTCGCGCGATGCGGTCCTGCGTTCCATCGAGGGCTCGCTGAAGCGGCTCGGCACAGACTATATCGACATGCTGGCAATCCACGACCCGGATGAAGCCCTCGCCTTTGCGAAAGGGGAAGACCCCTATGCCCGCAGTCGCTTCAGGGAAGCCATGGACGGCGCCTATCCGACGCTCGACGCCCTGCGATCGCAGGGCGTCATCAAGGCGGTCGGCGTGGGCATCAACCAATGGCAGATGCTTTCTGACTTCGTGAAAGCCGGGCAGTTCGACTATTTTCTTCTTGCCGGACGCTACACCCTCCTCGAACAGGAACCGCTTGAGACGCTTTTGCCTGCCTGCGAGCGGAAGGGTACGAAGATCGTCATCGGCGGCCCGTACAACTCGGGCATCCTGGCAACTGGTGCCGTCAAGGGTGCAACATTCAACACGCAAAATGCACCCCAAGACGTGCTGGACCGCGTAGCGCGACTGAATGCCACTTGCGAACGGCACAATGTTCCGCTGCCGGCTGCCGCACTGCAGTTCCCGTTGGCCCACAAGCTTGTCGTCAGCGTCATTCCCGGCGCGCGCTCAATCGAGGAACTGGCGCAGAACCTTCGATACCTGCAATGGCCGATCCCGAAGGAATTGTGGACGGACCTGCGAGATGAAGGCCTCATAGACCCCCGCTCCCCTCTGCCGGCTGCTCAGCAGTAGGACCTGCACAATGCTTCCGCATCTTGCGATGGAAGCCATCGAGGAATTGACGACGATCCTCTCATCGAAGCCGGCCGGATTTCCGTCGGCTTCGAACCTGCCCGAAATCGATCTCTTCGGTCGACGAACAAGGCTGCTGCTTATCGGCGAGCCTTACCTTGTCCGTGCCAATGCCGCATCGGAGCTGCGGCTGCGAACCGGTCCATCACCTCGTCTCGCCGATTTTCTTGCCCATCTTCGGGCCGCGCCTGCGGATGCTGCGGCCAACCTGAAGATCATGATCTCCATGGAACCCGCCTGCTGGTTGTTCATGGCGCGCACGGATGGGCTCAAACTCTCCAATCCCCTGGTCGTCGCCGGCGACCTCGCCCAAGATCGCGACATTCTGGCTTCCAGCATGAATGACTGGCTCTGCGGCTAAGGCAGATCGGCACAGAGCTGAAATTGGTCAGCCCGCGCGGGCCGGTTCGCGCCGCGCGGGCTAAATGCGGATCTATGAGACAGCTGGATCGAACAACCGCTCGATATCGCTCCACAAATCCTCAGGGATCGGAAGCATCGCCCAGGCGAGATTCTGCGCGATGCGCTCCGGCCGGCTCATGCCGAGAACGGCGGCGGAGACCTGCGGATTGCGGAAGGCGAACTGGATCGCGGCAGCCTGCAACGGCACACCGTGACGGTTGCAGATGTCCTCGATCCGCTTTGCCCTCGCGAACACATGCTCGGGCGGTGCGCCGTAATCGAATGTCGTTCCCGAGCTGGCGGGGCCGGTTGCAAGAATGCCCGAATTGAACACTCCGGCAACGACGATCTCGACACCCTGACGCTGTGCTTCCGGAAGCAGGTCATCCTTGGCGGCCCGGTCGAGCAGGGTATAGCGTCCCGCCATCATCACTGCATCGAGCGTGCAGGCCTTGATGAACCGCGTCGCGACGTCGCTCTCGTTGACGCCGATGCCGATCGCCTTGATGTGACCGGCCTTCCGGAGGTCGTCGAGCGCCCGGTAGCAGCCCTCGACGGCCTCGTTGAAGCGCCGTTCATAGGCATCGCCATGGGTGAAGCGATCGACATCATGGATATAGACCAGATCGAAATCGGCAATGCCCAACCGACTCGCCGACTGCTCCAGTGAGCGCATCGTTCCGGCATAGCTGTAGTCGAAGACCGGCTTGAGGCGCAGCGGTGAGGCCCAGAAGCCGTAATCGACCGTCTCGCCATAGGGCGGCGCCATATAGCGGCCGGCCTTGGTGGAAACGGTGACCGTCTTGCGATCGATGGTTCTCAGGAAGGTGCCGAGACGCAACTCGCTCAGCCCGTGACCATAGAGCGGCGCGGTATCGAAATAGCGCATCCCGCCATCATAGGCCGCAGCCAGCACTTCGGCCGCCTGCGCCTCGGTGACATCGCGATAGAGTGTGCCGATGCCACTGGCGCCAAAGCCGAGGTGCGAAGCAAAGCCGATCTTGCTCGAAGTCTTAGCATCGGTCATGCCTTGCACTCCTGAAAGCCGGGGAGACGATAGGCCTCGATGGCGTTCAGCCCGAAGATCCGTTCCCGCTCAGCGCTGAAAAGATCCTTGAGGCATTCCTGCAAGGCTTCGACGACGCGGTCGTAGCTGGCTGCAACGAGGCAGACCGGCCAGTCGGTGCCGAACATGCAGCGATCCGTACCGAACACATCGAGCACCTCGTGGACATAGGGCTTCAGGTCTTCAGGCGTCCAGCTCTGCCAGTTCGCTTCGGTGACCATGCCCGACAGCTTGCACCAGACATGATCGCGCTGCCCCCTGAACTGCCGGATCAGCACCGCCCATTCGTCGAAGCCGCGATTGCGAATCTCGGGCTTCGAGATGTGGTCGAGAACGAAGCGCATCTCCGGGAAGGCCTGCGTTGTCGTGATGCAGGAGGGCAGCTGCGGCAGGTTCGGCACCAGGTCATAGACCAGACCCGAAGCCTGAACGGCCAGCAGCCCGGCCTTCACATCGGCACGCAGCAGCCAGTTCGGATCGCTCTCCGTCTGGATCAGGTGACGCACGCCAACTAGCCATTTGCCCTCGGGCGAAGACTTGAGCTCGGCAAGCGTCTGGCCGAGCTTCGGGTCGGTCAAGTCCACCCAGCCGACGACGCCGGCGACAAAATCCGTGGCCTCGGCCGTGCGGATGAAGTCCCAGGTCTCGCCGAGATCGTTCCAGGTCTGGACGAGGACGGTGCCGGCGACGCCGTTCTTCTGCAACGCCGGGCGAAGATCGCCCGGCTCGAAGACACGGTTGATCGGCTCGAACGGGCCGCTCAGCCAGCCATAGTCGTCGCCGCTGGCGGGATCCCAGAAGTGATGATGGGAATCGATGATAGGGCTCGTCATGGCTGAAATCCGCTACCAACGCTGATGTACATACTGCTTGATGTAAGTGTCGTAGATCGACTTGATCTCCCGCATCGCGCTGTCGGAAATAGCCGGAAGGCCGGCGGCCTCGGCATTCGAACTCGCCTGCGCCGGATTGCGGGCACCGGGGATCGCCACCGTCACGGCATCGAACATCAGGATCCAGCGCAGCGCGAATTTCGCCATGGTCGTATCGCCGGAGACCAGCGGACGGACCTTTTCCACGGCTTCGAGACCGACTTCATAGGGTACGCCCGAGAAGGTCTCCCCGACATCGAAGGCCTCGCCATTGCGGTTGAACAGGCGGTGGTCGTTGGCCTCGAATTTGGTGTCTTTCTTGAACTTGCCAGAGAGCAGGCCGCTTGCCAGCGGCACGCGGGCAATGATCGCCACCTTCTTTTCCAGAGCCTGCTTGAAGAAATGCTCGATCGGGCGCTGGCGGAAGGCGTTGAAGATGATCTGGACGCTGACGACGCCAGGATATTCGATCGCCTTCAGCGCCTCCTCGACGCGTTCGACGCTGACGCCGTAATTGCGGATCTTGCCCTGCTCGACAAGCCGATCGAGACGTCCGAAGACCTCCGGGTGATAATAGAGATCCGTCGGCGGGCAATGCAGCTGCACGAGATCGAGGCAATCGGTCTCGAGGTTCTTCAGGCTGCGATCGATCCAGCCGTTGAGGTTCTCGGCGCTGTAGCCCTCGACCGACTGCTCGGGCAGGCGCCGCCCAGCCTTGGTAGCGATGAACGGCCGTTCGCCGCCGCGTGCTTTCATCACCTTGGCGATCAGCTGTTCGGAATGGCCGTCGCCGTAAACGTCTGCGGTGTCGATGAACGTGACGCCGGTATCGAGGGCGGCGTGCAGCGCGGCGAGCGCCTCTTCATCATTCACTTCCCCCCATGCCGCGCCGATCGCCCAGGCGCCAAAGCCGATCTCGCTGACCTTCCGGCCGGTGCGGCCGAATTCCTTGGTTCGCATAACTCACTCCCTCGTTTTGCGGTGCCGGCCGGGCCGACGCCGCTTGGTTTGACTTGCTTGACATTCTCCGTCAACCCAATTATCAGAAAACAGTGTTGTACGACAACCCGGTAAGTACGCAAAATCTGCATTGGGAGGATGAGACCGTGCGATCACTTGTTTTGGGAGGCATTTCTCTAGCGCTGGGCCTCGGCGCGTCTATGCAAATGGCAGCAGCCGAAGACACGATCAAGATCGGCGTCGTCGCGGCGGAATCAGGCGCTTTCGTCTCGGCCGGTCATACCTTGCCGGCAGGCGTCGGCCTGGCGGTCAAGGAAATCAACGACGCGGGAGGCGTCAAGGTTGGTGACAAGACCTATAAGGTCGAGATGGTGAAACGCGACGACCGCACCGATATCTCCACCGCAATCGCGGCAACGCAGGAACTGGTCCGCGACGAGAAAGTCTCGGCGATTTTCGGTTCCGAAACCCATGACTTCACGCTGGCGATGACCAAGATCACCCAGCCCGCCAAGGTCATCCAGTTTGCCGGCAACAGCACGCTGGCCAAGATTCTGAACCCGCAGTCCATCGCCCCCGGCGCCGAAAACCATTACCTCTTCCAGTCCGAGCCGCAGGAGTTCCAGCGCTCCGGCTCTACTGCCCGCGGCGTTCTCAGCCTGCTGACGCCGCTCGTCGGCCACCCACTGAAGAAATCAGTCGTCATCGTCGGCAACGACGCGACCGGCCAGTTCCTGACCTCCTATTACGTCAAGGCGCTGAAGGCCGAGGGCCAGGAGGTCCCCGAAGTCATCTCCTATCCGCCTGATACCACCGATTTCTCGCCGTTCCTGACGCGCGCCAAGAGCCTCAACCCTGACGTCGTGCACTTCTGGTACAACGGCGACTCGACGCTGACGGCATTGCCGCAGGCGCTCGAACTCGGCGTTGCCCCGAGCTACTTCCTGTTCGGCGTCGACCCGGGCATCTGGAAGGAGCGCGGCCTCAGCGCCGACGTCCCGGTCGCCATGAGCTGCGTGCCGATCTGCTGGGGTGAATCCTCCAATGCCAACGCGAAGACCTATTTCAAAGCCTACTTCGCCGCTGGCGCCCCAAAGGGCGTGACCTCCTCGGTCTCGCTGCTCTACTACGATTATGTCCACATGCTCGCCGAAGCTTGGACCAAGGCCGGCTCGCTCGATCCGGACAAGACGGTCGCAGCGCTTGAATCGCTCCACCACAAGGGCGTCGTCTCCGACGATCTCTCCTTCAACAAGAGCCACCAGGTGACCCACGCGACCGAGGTCTGCGCCGCAGCTCCGGGCGGCGACATCTCCTGCGCGATGCAGCAGCCACCCGCCGAAGCCCCTGCGGAATAAACTGCCGATGCACCTCCCGCCGGCCCCTTGCGCCGGCGGGACTTTCATTCAGAAAACCGACGGGCCGCCTGTGCGGTCCGCGCAACAGCGGAACAGGGCTGTGGACATTCTCATTCAGCAAATCCTCAACGGTCTGTCGATCGCAAGCGTCATCACGCTGATCGCCGTCGGGGTCACCTTGATCTTCGGACTGACCGGCATCATCAATTTCGCGCACGGCGAATTCCTGATGGTCGGCAGCATCGTCACTTGGCTTGCCGTCCGAGGCGAATTGGGCTTTCCGCTTGCCCTTATGATCGCCGTTCTCGCCGTCGGCCTGATGGGCTTCGTTCTCGAACGAGGCCTGTTTCGTTTCACGCTGACGCGACCGACCAACGGCTTCATCGTCTCTTTGGGCCTAATCGTGGTGCTGCAGCACATCGTCATCTTCTTCTATGATCCGAACCAGAAGAGCATTCCGCGCCCGCTCCCAGGTATCTGGGATGTGGGTGGCGTCCGCATCGCCTCGGTCCGCGTCATGGTTATTCTCGTGACCATCGCGGTCGTAGCGCTGACCTTCGCGATGGTCACCCGAAGCCGCTACGGCCGGGCGCTTCGTGCCGCCGTCGATGATCGCGATACTGCCGCCCTGATGGGCATTCCGGTCCGCCGCTACATCACTGGCGTCTTTGTACTTGGTAGCGCCCTTGCTGGCCTTGGTGGGGCACTGCTGATTGCCCTATTCCCGATCACACCGTTCACCGGCGGGACCATGGTGATGAAGGGCTTCGCTGTCGCGCTGATCGGTGGCCTCGGCAACCTGACCGGCGCCGTGGTGGCTGGTCTCATTCTCGGCATCGTCGAAGGCTTCAGCGCCGGCTACGGCTTCTCTGCCTGGACGGACGCCTACTCCTTTGCCCTGATGATCCTCGTGCTGCTCTTCAAGCCGAACGGGCTCTTCGGCGGCACTAGCGGCCCGAAGATGGCGTGATGACGAAAGGACGATCCATGAATAACACGCTTTCGCCTTTCCGCTCGCTCGTCCCCGCTTTGGTGGCACTCGCACTTCTCGCGCTTGTTCCGGCACTCGGTCCCAGCAATCGTCTGCTGTCGCTGGCGATCTCCGCCGGCATTAATGTCGTTGCCCTTTATGGCCTTTCCGTCCTCTTTGGACAGACCGGCATCCTCTCCATGGGACATGCAGCCCTTGTCGGCGTCGGCGCCTACGCTGCAGCGCTGCTTGCGCGGGATACAGGGGTCGGCTTCTGGCTCGCACTGCCGCTCGGCGGGATCTTCGCCGGCATAGCAGCCGTTGTCATCGGCGTGCCCTCGTTGCGCGTCTCCGGCCATCACTTCGTCATCATGACCTTCGCCTTCGGGCAATTGCTGACCATCGTGCTGACCAATGGCGGCGACTATACGGGTGCTGCGACCGGCCTCGATCTTCAACTACCGGTCAGCGTCTTCGGCACGCCCGTCGACGACCTGATGCCCTACTACTATATCGTTCTGGCATTTGTAGCGCTGAGCGCCGTTGCAAGCTGGGCGATCATCAATTCGCCCTATGGCCGCACCTTGCGGGCCATTCGCGAAAACGAGAAGCTCTCGGCATCGCTCGGCATCAATATCGGCCGCCACAAGATCGGAGCCTTTGTGGTCAGCGGCGTATTTGCAGGTGTTTCCGGCGTCCTGCTTGCCTATTTCCTGCGCCATATTTCGCCGGGCCAGTTCGCTTCCTTCCCCAGCATCTATCTGGCGCTGATGGTGATGATCGGCGGCGCGAGGCTCTTGCTCGGCCCGCTCGCCGGCGGCATCCTGGTCTCATTCCTTCCGGAAGTTCTGAACCTCGACCCGGTCGAATCCCGCATCCTCTATGGCGTCTGCCTGATCGCGGTAATCCTGGTCCTACCAAACGGCCTGATCGCCGGTCTGCTTGAAGGTTGGCAGAAGCTCTTTGGCAACGCAGCACAAAAGCGCGCCGACAATGCGTCGGCCAATGCCAAACATGCCCCGGAGGCCGGTCGATGAACGCGATACTCGAAATCAAGGGTCTGAAGAAACAATTCGGCGGCCTGACGGCTCTGTCTGGGGTCGACCTATCCATCGAAGAAGGAGAGATTCTTGGCATCGTCGGCCCGAACGGCTCGGGCAAGACCACGCTCTTCAACGTCATCACAGGCGTTCACAAGCCAACGGAGGGGCGTGTCAGCTGGCGCGGCCGCGATATCACCAGCCTTGCCGCCCACGAAATCTCAGGCGCCGGGATCGGCTACACATTTCAGCAGGCCATGGCCTTTCCGGGACTTTCCGTCTGGGAGAACGTCCAGACCGCCTGCGAGCACGCACATCGCAGCGATCGTTCCTACCCATGGACGACGCCTGCGGCGCTCCTCGATTTCGTTGGGCTCACTACCCTTGCCAATGAACGGGCCGGTGTTCTGCCCTTTGGCAGCCTGCGCCTGCTTGGCATCGCGCTGGCGCTCGCGACACGGCCTTCGCTGATCCTGCTGGACGAACCGGCTGCCGGTCTCAACGACAAGGAGACGGCAACGCTTGTCGGTCTCGTGCAGCAGTTTCCGGCCCATGGCATCAGCGTCTGTGTCATCGACCACGACATGAAGCTCATGCAGATGCTCTGCAAACGCCTCATCGTACTGGATTTCGGATCGAAGATCGCCGACGGGCCGACGCAGGCCGTACTTGCTGATCCGAAGGTTCTTGAGGTCTATCTGGGAGGCGCTCTGTGAGCCTGTTGAACATATCGAATGTCACGACGGGCTACGGCGCGACCGTCGTCAATCGCGACGTCTCGCTCACCCTCGGCGAGGGCGAGATCATCACAATTCTCGGCCCGAACGGCGCAGGCAAGTCGACCCTGCTGCGCACCATCGTCGGCCTCGTCAAACCGCGCGCCGGCAGCGTCAGCTTCGCCGGCGAGAACGTCACCGGCCGCACGCCTGACATCATGGCCAAGCGCGGCGTCGTGCTCGTTCCCGAAGGGCGACGGATCTTTGCCGACATGACGGTCGAGGAAAATCTGCGGCTCGGCGCCTATGCGCGGCGCGACACCGATGCGGTCGAGACCGACGTCAAGACGATGGAAAGCTTCTTTCCGATCCTTGCGACCAAACGCCAGCAGAAAGGCGGCTCGCTGAGCGGCGGCCAGCAGCAGATGCTGGCGATTGCCCGCGGGCTGATGGCGCGTCCGCGCGTACTCCTGCTCGACGAGCCCTCGCTTGGCCTCTCGCCCCTGCTCGTCAAGGAGATCCAGCAGATCATCCTGAATATCGGCAAGACCTTCGGCGCCTCCGTTCTGCTGGTCGAGCAGAATGCCGGGCTGGCGCTCTCGGTCGCCAGCCGCGGCTACCTGATGCAGAACGGCCGGATCGCAACGTCGGGGCCGATTGCCGAACTGAAGGACATGTCGCTGATGCGCGAGCTCTATCTCGGCGGCGCGGCGGAGCAGGCGTGAGATGAACGAAATCGCCCTATCCTACGGCCGCGGCCATCTCGACATCACCCTTCCACCGGGCGCCCGCCCGGCGGTGATCCGCAAGCAGGCGCTTCCGAAGCTCGCAGATCCCAAGGCAGCCATTCGCAGCGCTCTCGACAATCCGGTCGCCTCGCCACCGCTTGCCGAACTTGCAAGGGGACACAGCAGCGCCTGCATTCTGATCTGCGATATCACCCGGCCGGTGCCGAACCGGCTGTTCCTGCGCCCGATGATCGAAACGATGATCGCCTCCGGCATCGCCCGCGAAAAGATCTCGGTGCTGGTCGCGACCGGCCTCCACCGCCCCAATCTCGGCGATGAACTGGCCGAGCTCGTCGGCGACCCCTGGGTTCTCGAGAATGTCAGGGTCGAGAACCACTATGCCCGCGACGAGGAGGCCCATGTCAATTTCGGCTTCACGAAAACACGGAACACGCCGGTCAAGCTCGACCGGCTGTTTGCCGAGGCCGATCTCAGGATCGCGACCGGGCTCGTCGAGCCGCATTTCATGGCTGGCTGGTCCGGCGGGCGCAAGGTTATCGCGCCTGGTGTCGCCCATCACGAGACGATCCGCACCTTCCATTCGGCGCGTTTCATGGAAGACCCGCTCGCCGTCCAGTGCAATCTCGTCGGCAATCCCCTGCATGAAGAGCAACTGGAGATCGTCCGCATGCTCGGCGAGGTCTTCGCACTGAATACGGTGCTGGACGAGGAACGCGACCTCGTCTGCGTCACCTTCGGGGAGATCATTGCCAGTCACCAGGCGGCCGTCGATTTCGTCAGCGGTGCGACGCAGGTGCCGATGGACCGCAAATTCTCGACCGTCGTGACTTCGTCCGCCGGATATCCGCTCGACAAGACCTATTACCAGACGATCAAGGGCATGGTGACGCCGCTCGACATCCTGAAACCCGGCGGCACGCTGATCATCGCATCGGAATGTTCGGAGGGGTTCGGCTCGCCGGAATTCCGCGAGGCGCAGGCGCGTCTTGTCGAGCTTGGGCCTGAACGGTTCCTGGCGACGCTCACGGCCAAAAGCCTTGCCGAGATCGATGAATGGCAGACGGAGATGCAGCTGAAGCCGATGCGGCTCGGCCGCGTCGAACTCTATACGACCGGGCTTTCGGGCGGCGACCGAGAACTGACGGGCGTTGGCGTGATCGACGACCTGACGGCAGCGATCGCCCGCAGCATTTCACGAAGCGGCGATCCCGATGTCGCGATCATTCCGGAGGGGCCTTATGTCGTGCCTCGCTATGCGGGCTGACCGGCTATCGGTGAAGGCGGGCGTCGCGGAGCTCTTCGAAGCGCGCCTTGCTCTTCGACAGGTGGTTGCGGAGCGCCTTGCGCGCCGCCGCTTCATTGCCGTCGCGGATCGCCTGGAAGATCGCGTGATGTTCCTTGCGCATACGTGCGGCATGGACTTCACGCTCGAGCGCAGTCATGCTGTCCAGCCGCGCCCACTGGCGCGGCACCATGGCCGTTCCGAACGTGTCGAACAGCCGCCCGTAATAGGAATTCTGCGTCGCGACCAGGATCGAGCGGTGGAAGGCGAAATCCTCCTCAGCCCCGTAGCCACCCTGTTCGATCGCCTGATCGAGCGCATCCAGCCGCGCCTGCATGCGGGCGATATCCTCAGGCGTGCGCCGCAGGGCCGCGAGACCGGCGGCCTCATATTCGATACCGATGCGCAGTTCGAGAACGCGCAGCACTTCGTCGATCGATTCCAGGTCGTTTGGGATGATGGAGAAGGAACGCGGCGTCGGATCGTTGGAAACGAAGGCGCCGAGACCCTGGCGCGTGGTGATCAACCCCTTGGCCCTCAGCGTCGCCAGCGCCTCGCGCACGATCGTGCGGCTCACACCGGTCGCTTCCATGATCGCCTGCTCGGTCGGCAGGCGCTGGCCTGGTTTCAGGTCGCCGGATTCGATCTGTGCGATCAGGCTGTCGGCCAGTCCGCTGCGCAGATTGGGCGTCTGCGGGATGGTGTTGAAAACCGCGCTATCCCTGTCCTTCATTCCGTTCCGAAGTCCAATCTCGCCATCAGGCGCCGGGCTGCAAATACTGCTGTTGTTAAACCATACCACTAGAAAAAGCAAAAGCCCGCATACCGGGATACCGAAAGCAACCGGGAGGAAAGCATGAAAGAGAAAATCGGATTCATCGGTCTCGGCGCTATGGGCTCCGGCATGGCGGCCAATCTTCTGAGCAAGGGTTGGCCGCTGACCGTGATGGCGCATCGCAGGCGTGAAGCTGTGGAGGCGCTGAAGGCCCAAGGTGCCAGCGAGGCGACAACGCCTAAGGAATTGGCGCTGGCATCCGACGTGGTGATCCTCTGCGTCACTGGATCGGAAGAGGTCGAGCTGCTGCTGTCGGGTCCGGATGGTCTGCTTGCCTCCGGCAAGCGGATGCTGCTGATCGACTGCTCGACATCCAACCCGGCCGTGACGATCAGGCTTGCGGCCAAGCTGTCCCAGCAGGGCATCACGCTCGTCGATGCGCCGCTCGCCCGCACGCCGAAGGAAGCGGCCGAAGGCAAGCTGGATGTGATGGCTGGCGGGTCTGCCGATGGCATTGCCCGCGCCCGACCGATCCTCGAAGCCTTCGCCGCGCGCATCATCGAGACCGGTCCTGTGGGAACGGGGCATACGATGAAGCTTCTGAACAACTTCGTGTCGATGGGCTATTCGGCGATCTATTCCGAAGCGCTGATGATTGCCGCCAAGGCGGGGCTGACGCCAGAGGTCTTCGACAGCGTACTGCGCGGCAGCCGCATGGATTGCGGCTTCTACCAGGCCTTCTTCGAATTCGTTTTGAATCGCAACGAAAACGCCCAGCGTTTCGCGATGGCCAATGCGCTGAAGGACATGTCCTACCTCGCCTCGCTCGCCCAAGCGCTGCAGGCGGTCAACCCGGTCGGAGCGGCAGTGCGTAACAGCTTTGCAACCGCCGTTGCCGTCGGCCAGGGCCAATCCTTCGTACCGGCGCTGTCCGATGTCATCGCGGCCGCGAACGGCGTGTCGTTGACTGCCCACAGGACCGGAAAGTAGGGACGGAAACGTGCTTGAAATTCATCTCGATCCGGTGGGCGGCATTGCAGGCGACATGTTCGTCGCCGCCCTGCTCGATTTCCGGCCAGAACTGCAGGAAGGCCTCCAGGCGGCGCTAATGCTTTGCCCGATGATTGAGCGCGTCGATTGCGAGATCGTTCCCCACAATGATGGCATCCTCACCGGCAGCCGTTTCACCGTCCGTCATCGGGATCATCGGCCTGACCACGCGCATGATCACAGCCACGGGCATCATCACCACCACCATCATGGCCATCATCACGGGCCTGAAGCTCATGACCACGGCACGGATCACCATACACACGACCACGTGGCCTGGCGAACGATCCGCGATGCTCTGGCGCAGTCGTCCCTCGATGCCGAAACCATCCGTCATGCCACCGGCATCTTCGGAAAGCTCGCCGAGGCCGAGGGGCGGGTGCATGGGAAAGCACCTGACGACGTGACATTCCACGAAGTCGGCGCCTGGGATTCCATCGCCGATATCGTCGCGGCCGGATGGCTGATTGGCCAGATCGGCGCGACCGGCTGGACTGTTGACCCCATTCCGCTCGGCAGCGGCCGGGTGAAGACCGCGCATGGGCTTCTCCCCGTTCCGGCACCGGCGACCGTTCATCTGCTCTACGGCTTCGAGGTCATCGACGACGGCATTGCCGGCGAGCGCGTGACGCCGACCGGTGCGGCAATCCTCGCCTATCTCTGCGAGAAACCGGCGGCTCCCGGACGCAGGGTTTTGAAGGCTTCGAGTCACGGTTTCGGCAGCAAGCGGCTGCCGGGCGTCAGCAACTGCCTGCGGCTGCTCGCCTTCGAGCGACAGGAAAACCCGGCTATTAGCGAGGAGACAATCGCCGTCCTCGAATGCGAGATCGACGACCAGACCGGCGAGGACATCGCCCAGGCGATCGACAGGTTGCGCAGCCGTGATGACGTGCGCGATGTCATCCAGGCGCCGGTTTTCGGCAAGAAGGGCCGGATGATGACGCATCTGCGCGTGCTCGCCGACCCCGCTGCAAAGGAAGAGGTCGCCAATGCCATCCTCGACGAGACGACGACGATCGGCCTGCGCCTCTCGACGGCGACGCGCATGACGCTGCGCCGCGAGACCGCGACTGTAGGACATGGCGGCCAGGTCTATGCCTTCAAGGTGGTCGAGCGACCATCCGGGCCAAGTGCCAAGCTCGAAGCCGATACGCTGGCCTCGACGTCGGGTGCGGCCGCCCGCAACGGGTTGCGCCGATTGCTGGAAGGATTGCTGAGGCAGAAGAGAGGAGATCTGCTGTGAGAGACGCGCTCGAAACCCTACTCGACACGCTGGGCGACGTCTCGATCGCCGTCAGCGGCGGCATCGACTCCCTGACGCTGGCAACAATCGCCGTCCAGCGCCTGGGCGCTGGTCGCGCCGGTATCATGCACGCCGTTTCGCCGGCCGTGCCGCCTGAGGCGACGGAGCGGGTACGGATGCTCGCGGACAAGAGGGGCTGGGATCTACAGCTGATTGATGCCGGCGAATTCTCCGACCCTGATTACATCGCCAACCCCCTTAATCGCTGCTTCTTCTGCAAGGGCAATCTCTACGGCACCATCGCCGCAAGGACCGCCCGGCAGGTGCTCTCGGGCACCAATCTGGACGATCTCGGCGAATACCGGCCGGGCCTCGATGCCGCCCGCGATTTCGGCGTCAGGCATCCCTTCGTGGAAGCCGGGGTCGGCAAGACCGATGTGCGGCGTCTGGCGCGCGAGGCCGGCCTTGGTGACCTGTCGGAGCTGCCCGCTTCGCCCTGCCTCTCCAGCCGTATCGAGACATCGATCGCCATCGATGCCGGAACGCTGGCGGCGGTGCATCGCATCGAGACGTTCCTCACACAGACGATCGCCCCGAAGACCGTCCGCTGCCGCATCCGCCGCAGCGGCGTCGTCATCGAACTGGATCCCGGCAGCCTTCACCGTACAGAGGATATGGGCGCCGTTCTCAGGGAGATGCTGCCGAAGGTCTATCAGGGCAAGCCGCTGACCTTCGAGCCCTACCGCAACGGCAGCGCCTTCATCGGTGCGCGGCCATGAGCAGCACCGACACCGTCTTCGATTTCGCCCGGGCCGACCGCATCGGTCTCAGCGAGGCCGTCTTCTGCGCCGGGAAATCACCGCAGCAGATTGCCGGTATTCTCGAAAGCGCAAGCGAGCGCGATGCTAGCCTGCTGCTGACCCGTCTGGACGCAGCAAAATACGATGCACTACCGGCACATCTCAAAGCACAGACCGACTGGTGCGATATCTCGAACACCGCCTATTTCGGACGGCTGCCGCCGCTATCGCTCACCGGAAAAGTCGCGATCATTTCCGCGGGAACATCGGATGCCCCGGCAGCGCGTGAGGCGGAGCGCACCCTTCGCCACGCCGGCGTCGAGGCCAGTTTCATCATCGATGTCGGCGTCGCCGGTCTCTGGCGGCTAATGGACAGGATCGAGGACATTAGGCGCTTTCCAATCGTCATCGCCGTTGCCGGCATGGATGCCGCGCTCGCAAGCGTGCTTGGCGGCCTCTATGGCAGCGCCCTCATCTGCGTCCCGACTTCTGTCGGCTATGGCGCCGCCGAGGAGGGCCGTACGGCGCTGAATGCGATGCTCGCCAGCTGCGCGCCCGGTCTTCTCGTCACCAATATCGACAATGGCTACGGCGCCGCCTGCGCCGCCCTTCGGCTGCTCAACACCATGCAACTGCGGTGAGCGGGGAGCCGCAGACGCGCCTCCCCGTTATCGTCAGGCAACGTCGACCGTCAGTTGCGTCTGTTCGCCGAGACCTTCGATACCGAGCTTGATCGTCTGCCCGGCCGTTAGGAAGACCGGCGGCTTCATGCCGAGGCCGACGCCCGGAGGCGTGCCGGTCGAGATGATGTCGCCCGGCTGCAGGCTCATGAACTGCGAGATATAGTGGACGAGGAAGGAAACGCCGAAGATCATCGTCTTCGTCGAACCGTTCTGGCGCATCACGCCATCGACGGAGAGCCACATCTTCAGATCCTGCGGATCGGCGACTTCGTCGCGCGTCACCATCCAGGGGCCGATCGGGCCGAAGCTGTCGGCCGACTTGCCCTTGGTCCACTGGCCGCCGCGCTCCGCCTGGAACTCGCGCTCCGAGACGTCGTTGATAAGGCAATAGCCGGCAACATGCTTCATCGCATCGGCTTCCGAGACGTAGCGGGCTTCATCGCCGATGACGATGCCGAGCTCGACTTCCCAGTCGGTCTTCCTGGACTTGCGCGGAATGATGACGTTGTCATTGGGGCCGGTGATGGCGCTCGTCGCCTTCATGAACAGGATCGGCTCTTCGGGAATGGCAGCGCCCGTCTCGGCAGCATGGTCGGCGTAGTTCAGGCCGACGCAGATGAACTTGCCGGTGCACGAAACGCAGGGGCCAAGCCGGCCGGGCTCGGCGACGAGAGGCAGGTTTTCGACGTCGATTGCGGCGATCTTCGCGAGGCCCGCAGCCGTCAGATTGGCGCCGGCGACGTCATCGATCTGGCCGCTCAGGTCTCTCACCTTGCCGTTCTTGTCGAGGATGCCGGGCTTTTCGGAGCCGCGCTGGCCGTATCTCAGAAGCTTCATATCGATTATCCGTTCAAGGGGGTTGTCTTCAGGCGTTCGCCCAGCCGCCATCGATGACGAGAGCGTTGCCGGTCATGAAGGCCGATTCATTGCTGGCGAGGTAGACGACGAGGTCGGCGACTTCTTCTGCGGTTCCAAGCCGTCCCATCGGCTGGCGGGCAATGAAGCTCGCGCGCGCCTGATCGTAATCGCCGAGCGCGCGCATGCGATCCTGCAGCGACGGGCTTTCGACCGTTCCCGGGCAGATGGCGTTAGCGCGGATGCCCTTGCCGACATAATCGAGCGCCACCGATTTCGTCAGTCCGATGACGGCCGCCTTGGTGGTGCCGTAGATGAAGCGGTTCGGGGCGGCGATGACGGTCGAGGCGACCGAGGCCATGTTGACGATGGAACCGCCGCCACGCTCGATCATGCCCGGCAGGAAAGCCCGGATCATCCGGTACATGGCGCGGATATTCAGATTGACGGAGAAGTCGAAGGCGTCCTCGTCACAATCGAGGATCGAGCCGTGATGGACAAAACCGGCACAGTTGAAGAGAATATCGGGGGCACCGATCTCGCCGGCAAAGGCGGTGATCTCCATGGGGTTCAGCACATCGAGCTTGCGCGTGGTCACTCCCGCATGTTCGTTCAGCGTTTCAAGCTTGGCAGCGTCGATATCGGTCGCCCAGACGCGGGCGCCCTCCCGCAGGAATGCCAGCACCGTAGCACGCCCCATCCCCTGCCCGCCTGCCGTGACGACGGCCGTCTTTCCCTCAAGTCTTCCAGTCATGTCTGATCCTCCCCAGATTACTCGGATTGTTCTCCGGCAAGACCGACGCGGCTTGCGGCGCCATGGAGATGGTCGCGCATCGCATCGCGGGCTTCGTCGCCATCGCCTGCCTCGATCGCATCGAGGATACGCTGGTGTTCGCCGAGCGTGACGACCGCCAGGTCTTCCGAGCGCTGCTGGTTGCCCGATGCGAGAATGGATTCGCGCACCCGCTCGGAAACGAACATCAGGAACTGCACCATGTAGACATTGCCTGTCGCCGCCGCGACGGTCTTGTGGAATTCGAGATCGGTCTTCAGCCACATGACGCTGCCATAGGGCGCATCGCGCATCGTAACCAGCGCCTCTTTCATGGCGCTGAGATCGTCCGCTGTCCGCCGCTCGGCGGCAAGCGCTGCGGCCTCCACTTCGAGAATGCCGCGAAGCTCGAAGAGCGACTGGAAGGCGTTCGCCTGCTGCAGCGCCTCGTAATCGATGGTCAGTACGGTAGCGTTCGGCTGGTCGGCAACGAAGGCGCCGCGGCCCTGCTGCGACCAGATGCGCCCCTCGGAGCGCAAGCGCGCAATCGCCTCACGCACGACATTGCGGCTGACGCCGAATGTCTGGGCAAGCTGCTGTTCGGTCGGAAGCTGATCGCCCGGCCGCAGACGCCCTTGGGCCATCTCGCGCGAGATCGAGCTCGCGACCAGCGTCGACAGATGCGGCCCCCGATTGACCTTGTCGAGTTTCAGCGTCATTCCCTACCCCTCTGCCATGCCTTCTGCGCTCGCCAATATACGCCCCTCGCTCAACAGATGCTTCGGGTCGAATGCATCCTTGATCCGGCGCGAAAGCTCCAGCGTCAAGGGGTCGGCGCGTTTCAGGAAGGCGCTCTGCTTGACGCGGCCGATGCCGTGCTCCGCACTGATCGAACCGCCATGCTTGTCCGTCATGTCGAAGATCACCTCTTCCGTCGCATGAAAGAGAGCATCGTACTGATCGGCAGGCATGCCGACGGGCGGCACGATGTTCAGGTGAATATTGCCGTCGCCGACATGCCCGTAGGTCACGGCGATCGCCTCCGGATACTTGTCCGAGAGCGCTTCAAGCGTGTCGGTCACGAATGCCGCGAGGCTCGAAATGGAAACGGACACGTCCGTCCTGAGATATCGACCGCCGCGCCCTTGCGCCTCCACCATCATTTCACGCAGCAGCCAGAGACGGTCGCCCTGTGCCTTGCTGCCGGCAATCACGCCGTCGAGGACGAGATCGGATGCATCGGCGAGAAAACCTTCGAGCAGCGCCCGGAGATCGACGCGTCCGGCGGCCGACGCCTCGATCAGCACATAGACGGGATAAGGCTCGCTCAACGGATCAGGCAGGTCGTCCCGGGAGTTGATGGCGATCTCCAGGCCACCGCGCAGGATCAATTCAAATGCCGTCAGGAGATCGCTGCACTGGCGGCGCGCCCGGGCATAGAGCTGCATCGCGTCATCGACGGAGGAGAGGCCGACCAGCGCGGTCTCGACCTGTTCCGGCTTCGGGAAGACCTTGAGCGCCACGGCCGTGACAATGCCGAGCGTACCCTCGCTGCCGATGAAAAGCTGCTTCAAGTCATAACCGCGATTGTCCTTGCGCAGCGTCCTGAGGCCATTCCAGATGCGGCCATCGGCAAGCACGACCTCGAGCCCGAGAACCAGATCGCGCGTCATGCCGTAGCGCAGCACATTGAAGCCGCCGGCATTGGTCGAGACATTGCCGCCGATGCGGCAAGTCCCCTGCGCGCCAAAAGTGATCGGAAGGATACAGTCCTTGGCTTCGGCATGGCGCTTGGCATCTTCGAGAATGCAGCCGGCTTCGACGACCATGGCATAATCGATCGGGTTGACGGAGCGCACCTTGTTCATCCGCTCCAGCGAAACGACGACTTCGCCGCCCGGGTAGCTCGCAACAGCAGCGCCGACGAGGCCGGTCAGGCCGCCCTGCGGAACGACGTGGACTTTCTCTTGGTGACAGAAGGCCATCAGTTGGCTGAGTTCCTCGGTCGAGCGCGGCCGGGCGACTGCAAGCGGACGGCCATAGTGCTCGCCGGACCAGTCACGGCTATAGCGCTCGAGTGCCTCGCCTTCCGTCAGGAGCAGGTCCGCCGGCATCGCGGCAGCGAGGGCGGCAAGCGCTCTTTCCTGTAGAGGCGAATGGGCATTCATGCGGCTGCTCCGGTTCAGCGGGAAAACATCTGGACAATTGGGTCTCTTACATGGTTATCATACAACAATGGTTTCGAACATCAAGTGCAGGGTTCTTTTCCGCTGCTCGCCATTCGCTAAAACCAGTGTAAAATCGATAACTTGCAGGAGGATCCGTATTATGACCGCAGCGTCCGGCCAATTTCGAAATATGCACACCATGATCCGCGTGTTCGACCTCGACAGGTCGATCAAGTTCTACACGGAACTGCTCGGGATGACGCTTCTGCGCAAGGATGATTATCCTGGCGGAAAGTTCACCAACGCCTTCGTCGGTTACGGTCCGGAGGAGACCGACACCGTCATCGAGCTGACCTACAACTGGGGCCGCGAAGAGCCCTACGAACTCGGCACCGGCTTCGGCCACCTGGCGCTCGGCGTCAACGACATCTACGCCGTCTGCGCCGCGCTCGAAAAGCAGGGCGCCAAGATCCCGCGCCCGCCAGGCCCGATGATGCACGGCACGACCCATATCGCCTTTATCGAAGATCCGGATGGCTACAAGATCGAGCTGATCGGCCTTGACACGATGTAACGATCGGTCCGCTTTTTGAGAGCCGCGCCCCCGGGCGCGGCTTTTTTTGTTAGGGGCGACCATCATTTGATGATCGCAATCTTGCTGCGGTCGATGGTGATGGCGACGGCGAGGATCAGCACTGAACCGAAGACGACGTTTTCGGCAAAGATATTGATGCCGATGAAGGTCATGCCGATGCGGACGATCGAGATGATCAGCGCGCCGACCGCCGTTCGCGCCACGCCGCCGAGGCCGCCGGTGATGGCGGTGCCGCCGACGATGACGGCAGCGATCGCCGGCAGAAGCAACTGGTTGGCGAGGTTCGGCGAGCCGCTGGAGAGACGGGCGGCGAGGATGCAGCCGGCAATCGCCGCCAGCATGCCCGAGATCGCGAAAGCAACGATCTTGGTGCGCTCGACATTGATGCCCGCCGCAATCGCAGCCGGCTCACCGGCACCGATCGCCAGGCTGTGACGGCCGAAGCGGGTGTAACGCAGGCCGACGAAGGCCAGGATGCCTATGACGGCGGCAATCCAGATGACGGTCGGAAGACCGGCGAAAGTGCCGTTGATCCAGGCGGTGTTTTCGCGGCCAGCCTCTTCGATGGTGATAGCACGTCCGGCAGCGGCCCAAAGCGCGATACCCGCCACGACGCCGCCGGTTGCCAGCGTCGCCACGAAAGACGGTACTTTGAGGCGCACATGGACATAACCGCTGAGCACGCCGAAGATGAGACCCGAGAAAATCGCGACGGGAAAGGCCAGCATGCCGATCTGTGGCAAGAGTTGCGCCAGTATGACGCTCGACAGCGATGCCACCGACTGGATCGACAGATCGATACCGCCGATCAGGATGACGAAGGTGACGCCCGCCGCCAGAATGAAGAGCACCGCGGTGTTCGACAGGAGCAGGATCAACGTATCGCCGGTGAGGAAGCCGGGAGCGGCGATCTCGATGACCAGTACCAGCACGACAAGCAGCACCGGCGGAATGGCGCCCTGCATCCAGCCTGCGGCGAGGAGGGATTTGATGTCCTTGAACATGATTGCCTCCTCACACCATTGCCGCAACGAGATCGACCTGATCCGGCTTGGCACCCGGAGCGGCATCGAAATGGGCGGTGACGGCCCCGTCGCGCATCACCAGCACACGATGCGACAAGCCGATCGTTTCTTCCAGCGTGTCGGAGATCAAAAGGATCGCGACGCCCTCCGAAGACAATTGCCGCACCAGTTCGTAGACTTCCTCCTTTGCGCCGACATCGAGGCCGCGGGTCGGATGATCGAGGATCAGAATCCGTGATCCCGCCGTCATCCAGCGCGCCAGCACGACCTTCTGCTGGTTGCCGCCTGAGAGTTTGCGGCAGGCAATATCCGGCCCCGGCGCCTTGATGCGCAGCCGCTTGATCCAGTCGGAGGCAAGTTTGCGTTCACGCCGGTAATCGATCGCGCCGCCACGCATGACGGAGGAGAGATCGGCAAGGCTGATATTCTCGGCGATCGACAGAAACATCACCAGTCCCTCAACGCGCCGTTCGCGCGGGATATAGCCGATGCTCTTGCGCACAGCCTGCTCCGGCGAACGGAAATGCACCGGTTCGCCATTGATCTTCAGCGCGCCGGCCGTATGCGTCAGGAAGCCGCCGATCGCCCGCGTCACCTCTTCGCGGCCGGAGCCGACGACACCGGCAATGCCGACGATCTCGCCGGCGCGGATCTGCAGGTCGACATCGTGGAAAGCACCATCGATTGACAGCCTGCTGGCATCGACGACGATCTCGCTTTTTGGCGGCAGCTGCTTGTCTTCCTTGTAATAGGCTGCCTGCAGCCCGCGGCCGACCATGATCTCGTGAAGCTCGGGGCCAGTGATCTCGGCTGCGCGATGCTCGGCCACCACCTGGCCGTCCTTCATCGTGTAGACGCGGTCCGAAATGCGTAGCACTTCATCAAGACGGTGCGAGACGAAGACGAAGCTTGCCCGCGATTTGAGCGAGCGCACGCGCTTGAAGAGCACGTCGATGTCGCTGCCGCTCAAGACCGAGGTTGGCTCGTCGAGCAGGATGACGAGCGGACGCGAGACGGTTTCTTCGAGCGTCAGCGCCTTGGCGAGCTCGACCATCTGACGCGCCGCAAAAGTCAGTTCCGAGGTCCGCGCCGTCACGTCGATATCGACACCGATCTTTTCGAGCTGGCGGCGGGCGGCGGCGCGCATCGCCTTCCAGTCCACGATACCGAAGCGGACGAACTGGTCTTCCTGGCCGAGATAGATGTTTTCGGCGACCGAGAGGTTGAGAAGCAGGGACTGTTCCTGAAACACCATGCCGATGCCGTGGGCCGCGCCATCGCGCGCATTGCGCAGCTTCAAGGGCTGCCCGTCGAGCATGAGCGTGCCGCCATCGGGCTGGTGCGTTCCGGCAAGAATCCGCATCAGCGTCGATTTACCGGCGCCGTTTTCGCCGATGAGACCGACGACCTCGTTCGGGCGGATTTCGAGTGAGACGTTCTTCAATGCGGGAACGCCGGCGAAGGATTTGCTGATTTCGTTGGCTGACAACATGGCGGTTACTTCACGATCTGGAGACGCAGGCGGTCGAGCGACAGCGCGACGGCGGCAATGATCATCAACCCCTGCACGGTCTGCTGCACATAGGGCGAGACGCCGAGCAGGATCATGCCGTTGCTGAGCACGGTGACGATCAGCACGCCGACCAGCGTATTGATGACCCCGCCTTCGCCGCCGGTCAGCGCCGTTCCGCCGACGACGACGGCGGTCACGGCGGCAAACAGGCGTCCATCGGCAATAACCGCATCCGAGCGGCCGAGTTGAGCGGCCGCAAGAACGCCGGCAACACCGAAGAAGAAACCGGCGAGCCCGAAGGCCATGATGCGGACGCGGCGCAGATTGATGCCCGAGAGCTCGGCCACATCCTCACCGCCGCCGATCGCCATGATGTGCCGTCCAAGCCGGGTATAATACTGAACGGTGCAGGCAATCAGGAAGGCGGCAAGCGCCACCCAAACTGCTACTGGCAATCCGAGAAAGCGCACCAGCGCTAAATCGCGGATCGACGGATCCATCAGGCGCACGGCAGAACCGCCGAGCATATAGACGGAGATCCCGAGCCCGATGAACCAGACACCGAGCGTCGCCATAAACGAGGGGATTCTCAGAAACGTCTGAATGATGCCGGTCGTGAAGCCCATCAGCGTGCTGGCGGCAATGGCGGCGATCACGGCGAACCAGCCACAGGCATTGGCATTCGCATCATTGGTCGCGAGCAGCACGGTGACCATTGCGGCCACCGACAGCGATCCCTCGACCGAGAGATCGATGCTGCCGAGCAGGATGATGAAGGTGAGCCCCATGGCAAGCGTCAGCGGCACCGCAGCGGAATTGGCGATGCGCACGAGATTGCGCGGCTCGATGAAATTCGGATTGGCGATGGTGATCAGAATGCAGAGTGCGATCAGCACCAATGCCGGGGCATAGGCGCGCAAGCGCTTGCGATCGAGCCCGCCGAGCAGGCGGCTTCCAACAGTCGGCATGTTACCTGCCTGTTCGCTTTTGGTCATAGTCTTGATGTTTTCGGCATTGATGGTCAACAGACTGCACCTCGTGGCGTCATCCGGAGTTGCTGGCAGGCGCCGAAGCGCCCGCCAGCGAGGAGGCAGCCGCGGGGAGCCGCTGGCTGCGGGAGGAGACACACTGCCGCTTAGGCGCGGATCGCACCCGTGACGCGGCCCCAGAGATCGTTCCAGTCGAGCGTCGGATGGGAGTCGATGTTGGTCTTGTAGTATTCCTCGACATTCTCCTTCGCGATCAGCACGGCCTTGCCGTAGAATTCGCGATGGTCGGCCGGTTCCTTGGCCGGATCGAACTTCTTCTGGAGCGCGGCGAGACCGATCGCCAGGCCCATGCCACCCTGCCAGAACGGATCCGATGTCACGGTGCAGGCGAACTCGCCCTTGCGCACCGCATCGACGGCGGCCTTGATGCCGTCAACGCCGACGACCGGGACCTTGCCTGCGAGATTTTCGGCGCGCAGCGCTTCGAGCGCGCCGGTGCCCATGTCGTCATTGGCGGCCCATATGCCCTTCACGTCGTCGCCGAAGCGAGTCAGCAGGTTGCTCGTCAGATCGTAGGCTTCCGACGACTTCCAGTTCGCCACCTGGAAATCCAGGAGCTTGATGTTGGTATTGGCTGCAAGCGCGTCTTCCAGGCCCTTCTTGCGCTCGACCGCCGCCGTGTTGGAAATCTGGCCGCCGAGCGCGATGATGCCGCCGGAGCCGCCGATCGACTTGAAGAGAATTTCGGCGATCTGCTTGCCGCTGGAAATACCGTCGAACTCGATATGCGAGACGTAGTTCGGATTGAAGTCCTTCGGATGCAGGTCCGCCGGCTTGTTCCACTGGGTCACGACATAGGCGCCGGCCTTGGCGCAGGCCTCGACGATCGGGCGCGCATCCGGCGTATCGTTCGGGTCGGAATTCAAAACCATGTTGCCGCCGGTCTTGGCGAGCATGGCCTTGATGTCGGCAATCCCCTTTTCGCTATTGCCTTCTGAGACGAGTGTTACGTGATCGAGGCCGACGGCAGAGGCAAAGGCTTCCGCGCCGGCCTTCCAGACCGCATGATACGGATTGGAAAGCGAGCGGATCGACGTGACAAGCGTCGGCTTGTCTGCGGCGAAGAGCTGTTTGGGCAGAGCTGCGACGGTTGCGCCCGCCGCAACGGTTGCCAGAAACGACCGGCGGTTCATGCTGCCGAAATGCAAATTTATCTTGTCGATCATTCGAAAACCTCCCGCTGAATGACGAAGATCCCGATGCCGTCCTTCTTTCCCCGGCACCGCGATCTGAAGCAACGTCGTCATAGCATTTGTACGACAACCCTTCAAGACGATAACCGTACCCTTTCTCTTGACGAGGGGCAAGAGACTTGAGATTGTGATTGCGAATTGATACCGCGGCAACGAGGAGCGCCCGGCATCACATGCATTTTACGGAGGAGAGAATGCCCGATTACATCATCGTCGGGGGCGGCTCGGCGGGATGCGTGCTTGCTGCGCGCCTGAGCGAGGATCCTGATGTTTCCGTGACCCTGCTGGAAGCTGGTCCGCGCGACAGCAATATGTATATCCATCTCCCCGTAGGCTTCTTCAAGATGACGGCCGGCCCGCTGATCTGGGGCTACGAGACTGTCGCCGGGCGAGAAATCGCCGGGCGCAAGATGGTCTATCCGCAGGCCCGCGTGCTCGGCGGCGGCAGCTCGATCAACGCACAGGTCTTTACCCGCGGCTGCCCCGAGGACTACGACGGCTGGCGCGACCTTGAAGGCTGCACGGGCTGGGGCTATGAGGATGTGCGCCCCTATTTCCGTAAGTCCGAAGGCAACGACACATTCGGCGGCGCCCATCACGGTACCGAAGGCCCTCTCGGCGTCAGCTCGCAGACGCCACATCCTCTGACACGCGTCTTCGTGCGCGCCGCGCAGGAAGCCGGTCTTCCCTTCAATCCCGATTTCAATGCCGGATCGCAGGCCGGCGCCGGTTTCTATCAGACGACCACCAAAAACGGCCGTCGCAGCAGCACCGCCGTCGGCTATCTGAAGCCCGCCGCGCATCGCAAGAACCTGACGGTACGCACCGATACCGCCGTCAACCGCATCGTCATCGAGAATGGCTGCGCCGTCGGTATCGAGATCATCGAGAATGGCCGCCCGGTTCTCTTGAGGGCCGAGCGCGAAGTCATCCTGACATCGGGCGCGATCGGCTCGCCGAAGATGCTGATGCTCTCTGGTCTCGGCCCCGCCGACGAGTTGCGGGCGCTGGATATCAACATCGTCAGGGATCTGCCGCAGGTCGGCAAGAACCTGCAGGATCACATGGATGTCGACGTTCTCGCCGAACTCAGCGGCTCGCACGGCATCGACCGCTACAAGAAGCGTCACTGGCAGGTCGCAGCCGGGATCGAATACGCTCTTTTCGGCAAGGGGCCGGTGGCATCGAATATTGTCGAGGGCGGCGGTTTCTGGTGGGGCGATCGCGCCGAGTCGACGCCCGATCTGCAGTTCCACTTCTTGCCGGGCGCAGGCGTCGAGGAAGGCATCGGCGGCGTGCCCGGCGGCAATGGCTGCACGTTGAATTCCTATCACGTTCGGCCGCGCTCGCGCGGAGAGGTGATGCTGCGCTCCAAGGACCCCGCTGTTGCCCTGTCGATCAACCCCAATGCCTTTGCCGAACCCTACGATCTGGAACGCGCCGTCGACGGCATCAAGATCTGCCAGGAGATCCTCTCCCAGCCGGCCTTCCGGCCCTTCGTCAGGCGGCTGCATCTGCCTAACGGCAATATCCGCACGCAAGAGGAATATCGGCAGTTCGCCCGGCAATACGGCCGCTCGGCCTATCATCCCGTCGGCACATGTCGCATGGGCGGTGGCGAGGATGCCGTCGTCGATCCGGATCTCAAGGTGCGCGGCATCGATCGGCTCCGGGTCTGCGACAGTTCCGTCATGCCGCGGCTGATCTCGTCGAATACCAATGCCGCGACCATCATGATTGCCGAGAAAGCGGCCGATATTCTCAAAGGCGTCTTGCAGCGGCAGCCGTAGCACGATTACGCATAGCAATGACATGAACCGCAGATCATTCCATGACCCATTCCGTCTCCTCGCCGCGTGAATTCCTCACGTCGCTTTTCCACGCCGCTGTCAAGGCCGCCGACCCGCTGACAGGGATCAAGGCGCATTTGCCGGAAAAGCCCAAAGGCAAAACGATCGTGGTCGGCGCCGGCAAGGGCGCGGCGCAGATGGCGCGGGCGCTGGTAAGCCCCTGGAACGGCCCGCTCGAAGGCGTTGTCGTCACCCGCTACGGCTATGGCTGCGAGACCGAACATGTCGAGATCATCGAGGCATCACATCCGGTGCCGGTGCCGCCGGTCTTGCTGCCTCCAAACGGCTGATTGAAGCCGTCAAGGATCTGACGGCGGATGACCTCGTCATCGCCCTCGTCTGCGGCGGCGGATCGGCGCTGCTGCCGTCGCCGCCCGAAGGACTGACGCTCGACGACGAGATTGCGCTGAACGAGATGCTGCTCGCATCAGGCGCGCCGATCTCGGCGATGAATGTCGAGCGCAAGCATCTATCGACAATCAAGGGCGGCCGTCTCGCCGCCGCGACCAGGGCGCGCGTCATCAGCCTCATCGTTTCCGATATCCCGGGCGATAATCCGGCCCATGTCGCGTCGGGCCTGACCGTCCCCGATCGCTTGACCCGGCATGAGGCGCTGGAGATCGTCGCCCAATACGGCCTGAAGCTGCGGCAGGCGGCGATCGATCATCTGAACTCCGAAAAGGCAGACGCACCGCTGCCGGATGATCCGGTTTTTGCCCGGAACAGCCATCACATCATCGCCTCGGCCGGCGTCTCGCTCGAAGCGGCTGCCGCGCTTGCCCGCACAAGCGGCATCGAAGCGGCGATCCTGTCCAACGCAATCGAAGGCGAGTCCCGCGATGTGGCGCTCGTTGATTCCGCAATCGCCCCTTTACGAAGCCCGTCGTCATCCTCTCCGGCGGCGAGACGACGGTGATGCCGCGCGCCAAGGGTGGCCGCGACGGCGAGTTCGCACTTGCCGCGGCCCTCGCGCTCGACGGCAATGACGGCTATACCGGCTTCAAGGCGATCGATGACCTCTTCGAGACAGGCCCGACCAGGACCAATGTCAACGACTTCCGCGCCATCCTTATCCTGTACGGCCATAAGACCAAGCATCGCGCCGCGCCATGTCGCGCTGCATCCGTCCGGGCGCTTCGTCTTCGTCATCAACGAAGTCGACTCGACGGTGGCGAGCTACCGGATCGGCGCAGGCGGCAAATCGTTCGAAGAGATCGCCGTCTATTCGACCGCTCCCGAACAGGCCGCCGCCACAAACCACGCCGCCGACCCGAAAACGGTCTCGGCTAAGCGCCGGCCGCACGCAAGATCGTCCGCCTGATGACCCTCGAACGGAACAACTTGACCAAGGCTCAAACGATAGCCGTTCGAATCCAGGCCGTTCCATGCGGCCTGAGCCGGAGCGGCCAAGATCGTCATCGATGACGCTCACCGATGCGAAGCCGGCCGTTGCGGCAGCTCCGGCCAGATCACACTGCCGGCGATGACTTTCCAGATTGCCGGTGACCTGAGCCATTGTCGACTGGCGGACATAGCGCGAGCCTTTGGAAACCGTCTTGAACGGGAAGACGGTTTGTTCCTTATGCCGCGATATCAGAACCTCGCGTTCAGGTCAGCCCGGAAGGGCTGGTCGCTTGTGCCCGATCCGAACTCGCCGGCATAGGAGATGCCGAACGTGGTAGCCGTCGTCAGCGCGACGTCGAGGCCGGCCTCGAAGCAGGAGGCTTGGCAGGCTCGCCGATAAAAAATAAAGCAGGAACAGGTGCCGCCACGCGATAGCCTTAATCCGCGGTCCACCCGCCATCCAGCATGAGGGCCGTGCCGGTCATCAGGGCCGAGGCGTCGCTTGCCAGGAAGACGATGGGGGCCATGAGGTCCTCGACCCTTCCGAGGCGGCCGAGCTTGATGCGCGCCAGCACGTCCGCCTTGAAGGTCGCGTCCTCGAAGAACGGCTTCGTCATCGGTGTCTCGATGAAGGTGGGGCAGAGCGTGTTGACGCGAATCCCGTGTGCGGCAAGCTCCAGGGCCATGCAGCGGCTAAAGCCTTCCATCGCCCATTTCGTCGCGCAATAGAGGGAACGTCCGGCGCTGCCGACATGGCCCATCTGCGAGGACATGTTGATAATCGAGCCGCCGATGCCGGCTTCCATCATGCGCCGCGCCACCGCCTGCGCCGCAAAGAAGGCGGCGCGCACGTTCAGGTTCATCATCAGGTCGAAATTTTCCGGCGTCGCCTCGACGAAAGGCCCCGGCCGGTTGGTGCCGGCATTGTTGATGAAGATGTCATAGGCGGGCGCTGCCGAAATCGCCGTGCGCAACGCCGCAAGATCGGTCACGTCGACCACCAGCGTTTCGACCATATGGCCGGCCGAACGCAGGGCATCGGCCACCGCATCGACCGCGGCAGCGTTGAGATCGCAAAGCGTCACCGCCGCCCCCGCCGAAGCCAGAGCGGTGGCGGCCGCAAGGCCGAGGCCGCCGCCGGCTCCGGTCACGAGTGCGCGCCGGCCGTCTAAGCTGAGCGAGGGCGTCACAGGCAATTGTATCGTCATGGTCCTGATCTCTTCGTTTCAACGCATTGCGGACAGAAAGCCGCGTGCATGCTGCAAATCTTCGCAAGATGCGGGCGCCCTGCGGCGCCCGCGATAGGCTCATTCCGCCGCCGAGGCATAGGGAATGTTGCGGCCGCCGTAGCGGCGAACACGGATATTGGCCTGCTCGGCGTGGCCGGCGAACCCTTCGAGCATGCACAGCCGCGAGCAATATTCGCCGATCATCGCCGATGCCGCATCGGTGGTCACGCGCTGGAAGGTGCAGGTCTTGAGGAACTTGCCGACCCAGAGGCCGCCGGTATAGCGGGCAGCCCCCAGCGTCGGCAGCGTGTGGTTGGTGCCGATGACCTTGTCGCCATAGGCGACGTTCGTGCGCGGCCCCAGGAACAGCGCGCCGTAGTTGGTCATGTTCTGGAGGAAATAATCCGGATCGGCGGTCATGACCTGAACGTGTTCGGAGGCGATGCGGTCAGCCTCGCGCACCATCTCCTCATAGCCGTCGCAGAGGATGACTTCGCCGTAATCCGTCCATGCCTTGGCGGCGACCGCGGCGGTCGGCAGAACCTGCAACAGCCGTTCGACTTCCTTCATCGTCTCCTCGGCCAGCTTGCGGGAATTGGTGAGCAGGATGGCGGGCGAGTTCGGTCCATGTTCGGCCTGTCCCAGAAGATCGGTCGCGCACAATTCGCCGTCGACGCTGTCGTCGGCGATCACCAGGGTCTCGGTCGGACCGGCGAACAGGTCGATCCCGACGCGGCCGTAGAGCTGACGCTTGGCTTCGGCTACGAAGGCGTTGCCGGGGCCGACCAGCATGGTCACCGGATCGATGGACTGGGTGCCGAGCGCCATGGCGCCGATGGCCTGCACGCCGCCGAGGCAATAGATTTCATCCGCGCCCGCCAGATGCTGCGCGGCGACGATGGCCGGCGCCGGCCTGCCCTGATAGGGCGGCGCGCAGGTGGCGACGCGCTGGACGCCGGCGACCTTGGCAGTGATGACCGACATATGCGCCGAGGCGAGAAGCGGATACTTGCCGCCCGGCACATAGCAGCCAACAGAGTTCACCGGAATGTTCTTGTGGCCGAGCACCACGCCCGGCAGGGTCTCCACCTCGATATCGAGCATGGAGGCACGCTGCTTCTCGGCGAAATTGCGCACCTGCTCCTGGGCGAACTTGATATCGTCGATGTCGCGAGCCGAAAGCTCGGACATGCAGGCGCGGATTTCGGCGTCCGTCAGGCGGAAATCCTTCCGGTCCCAGTTGTCGAAGCGCACCGAGAGTTCGCGCACCGCCTCGTCGCCGCGCTTTTCGATATCGGCCAGAATGGTCTCGACCGTCGCCCGGACCTTTGCCTGATCTTCGGCGCGCAATTCGGCCGAACGGCCGCGCTTGAGGAATTCTACCATGATAGTCTCCGTGGATTGAAAGATGACAGAATGAAGGGCGCGTTCGATGGCTGGAGCATCGATCCCCGACACTCCACCGCATCGTTTTCACGCAATCGCCGATCAGCGCAGCCGATCGCTTTCGTAGTTGGTCGTAAAGTCCTCCGGCGGCGTCGGCCCCCAGATGTAGAAGGCGTCCTCCGGCGCATGATCGGCTGCCGGCCAGTCGTAATCGGCCGAGACGAAATCGATGTCGGCGGAATATTCCGCGTAGCTGCCCCAGGGGTCGCGGACGTAATGGAAGTAGTTGGAGCCGAGCACATGCCGGCCGAGACCCCAGCCCTTGGCAAAGCCCTTGTCCGCCATCTGCATGGCCCCGAGGCCGATTTCGTTGATCGACCCGACATCCCAGCTCAGGTGATGGAGGCCCGGCGCATCGGATTTGGCAAAGGCCACGAGATGGTGGTCGCTGCCGTGGACGCCGTGCAAAAAGGCGATGCCGTCTGCCGAGCGATCCGACAGCCGCAGGCCGAGCACCCGACAGTAGAAGGTCACCGCCTTGTCGACGTCCCGCGTGAAGATCAGCATATGGGCGAGCCGGCGGGGCTGGACGACGGGCGCCAGCGAGCGCAGCGACGCGCCCGCCTGATTGGCGGGAACGGAGAGGTTCTGGAAATCGGACTTGCCGTTCGGCGAGGTTTTCTCCGCCGCGCGGATTTCGACCAGATTGCCGTCATGATCGCGAAACCAGACGCCGTTCGACTGAAATCCCGGCGGCGGATCGATCAGGGCAACGCCGCTTGCCTCGACATGCCTGCGAAACAGGTCGAAATCGTCCTCGAACACCCCGAAGGAGAGAAAAGCCAGCCGCTTGTGCAGGCCTTCCGTCAGGCTTCCCCAGCGATGCCCGTGGCCGTGGGTGTAGAGGCCGAGCGCATTGCCCTCCTCCCGCACGTCCAGACCGAAGGCGGCGTAAAAGTCATGCGCCACCCGCAGGTCGGGCACCTGGATATTGAAACTGTCCATCGAATGGATGCCGAGCACGCCCGGCCTCCGGCTCGCATTGACGAAGCCCTTTATCGCCGTCATCGAAGCTCCTCCTCTTCTTCCCGTCTCAGGCCGGCGTCAGGCGGCCTCCCTGCCTGCCGCCGCCTCGTCGCGGATGGAATTGACCAGCAGGCCGACCCGCTCGATCTCCACCTCGCAAACATCGCCCGGCTTCATGAACAGCGGCGGCTTGCGGCCCGCGCCGACACCGGCCGGTGTGCCGGTCACGATCACATCGCCGGGCTCCAGCGTCATCGTCTGGCTGAGGATAGACACCAGCGAGGCAACGCCGAAGACCATATCGTCGATATTGGCGCGCTGCACCACCTGACCGTTCAGGCGCGTTTCGAGGAACAGGCCGGCGCAGCCGGCCGGCAGTTCGTCGGCCGTCACGAAGACGGGGCCGAAAGCGCCGGTGGAATCGAAATTCTTGCCGATCGTCCATTGCGGCGTGGCATGCTGGTATTCGCGGATCGAACCGTCGTTGAAGATCGAATAGCCGATGACGTGCCGCAGCGCATCCTCTTCGGAAATCTTGAAGCCGCGCTGCCCGATGACCGCGACCAGCTCGCCCTCGAAATCGAGCGTGTCGGAAACCACCGGCCGGACGATCTCGTCGCGATGGCCGATCAGGCTGGAGCCGAAGCGGGCAAAGACGGTCGGATATTTCGGCTGCGCATATCCCGATTCCTCGGAATGGTCGCGATAGTTCAGGCCGACGCAGAGGATCTTCGACGACCGGGACAGCGGCGGCAGGTAACGGATCTCGTCGGGGGAGATCGTCCGGCCCCGGCACAGCGCCTCGCCGGCGGCTTTCAGAGCCGCTGCGCCCTTGGCCACCAGCGCATCCAGCGTGCCCGGAAATTCCGCGTCGGTCGCAAGCAGACCGCGCAGCGCGCCGTCTTCCTCGATCGCGAGGCCCTCATCGCCGTTCAGTGCAAATCTTACAAATCTCATAGTGCAACCCTCCATCTGATGCCGATAGATATCCAAGACGATAAAAGATTTGTCAATAAAAAATATATTTTCTTTTCGAAAGCATCGTGCTACCAACATGCCATGTCGGCCGCCTGGGAAGCGGCTAAGGAGGAACAATCATGAAACAATATGATCTTGCCATTATCGGTCGCGGTCCGGTCGGGCTGGCGCTGGCGGCGCTGGCCGCGCAATTGAAGCTGAAGGCGGTCATCATCGAAAAGCACCGCGATCTCTATGCCCTGCCGCGCGCCGGCCATGTGGATCACGAAATCGTCCGGCTGTTCCAGTCGCTGGGCGTCGCCGAGGCCATGCTGGCCGACAGCTATCCAACCACGGAATATGTCTGGGTCAACGCCGAGCGCGAACTGCTCCTGGAGTTCGACTGGGGCGCGAAGGGCATTTCCGGCTATAATTCGGATTATATGCAGTTCCAGCCGGTTTTCGAAGCCGCGCTCGGAGACAAGGTCTCGGCCGCCGAAACGGTCGATCAATTGCTCGGCTGGGAAGCGCGCACCCTGACCGAAACCGCCGACGGCGTCGAACTGGAGCTGGCGCAGGTGAAAACGGCCCCCGGCGAGACACGTCCGGTTGCCACCGGCGAGATGCAGACCATCCATGCCCGCTACATCGTCGCCGCCGACGGCGCCAATAGCGGCGTGCGCCGCATGCTGGGCATCGAGCGCGACGATTTCGGCTTCAACGAAAAATGGCTGGTCGTCGACGCCCGCAAGAAGCGCGACTTCACGCTGGATTTCGATTGCGGCCAAATCTGCGACCCGCGCCGCCCGGTCACGGTCCTGCCGCTCGGCAAGCGCCATCGCCGCTGGGAATGGGCGCTGCTGCCCGGCGAAACCGCTGCCGATCTCGAAAAGCCCGAAATGGCGTGGAAGCTGCTGGCCGAGCAGAACCTCTTTCCCGAAGATGTCGAGATCATCCGCCAGCTCGTCTACACCTTCGAGGCGCGCCATGCCAAGCAATGGACCAAGGGACGCATCTTCCTCGCCGGCGATGCCGCCCACACCACGCCGCCCTTCATGGGACAGGGCATGTGCTCCGGCCTGCGCGACGCCAAGAACCTTGCCTGGAAGCTGGACCTGATCGTGCGCGGCGTGTGCGAGCCGTCGCTTCTCGAAACCTACGAGCTGGAACGGTCGCCGCATACTCGCGACTGGACCTTCATCTCGCTGGAAGCCGGCAAGGTGCCATGCACGCTCGATCCGGAGGAAGCACGCCTGCGCGACGAACGGTTCCGCGCCGGCTGGATGCCGCCGATGCCCGATTTCCCCAAGCTGACGCAGGGCATTCTGGCCTCGCCCGAAACCGGCTCGCCCGCCTATCTCAACGGCACGCTGAGCCTGCAAGCCCCTGTCGAAAAGAACGGCAGGACCGCGCTGTTCGACGACTTCTTCCCCAGCACCCGCTTCGTCATCCTCAGCACGGTCGCCGATCCCGCCTCCGTCCTGACGCAGAGCCAGCGCGACGCGCTCGAAACCATCGGCGCTTGGCTGGCGCATGTCGGCTCCGGCCCTGATGCCGACGTGCGGGATGTCGACGGAGCCTATGGCGCCTATTTCCGCGACAACCATATCGAGGCGCTGATCCAGCGCCCGGATTTCTACGTCTTCGGAGCCAGCGAGAAGCTTGCCGATCTCGGCGCGCTTGTCGACGACCTCCTGGACCAACTGCACCTGACCACGACCGTTCGCGCCCTGCCCTGGGCCGAAGCAAGCAATGAGGACCGCATCGATGCCCGTTGAAACCAGCCCCTTCGTCACAGGTCTTGCCTGGCCGGAATCGCCGCGCTGGCGCGACGACGCGCTCTACATCTCGGATGTGCATAATTTCCGTATCGCCAAGGTGTTCAAGGACGGTCGGGGGGAAACGCTCTGCAAGGTGGAGGGCCGCCCCGCCGGCATGGATTTCACCGCCGACGGCAAGCTGCTTCTGGCGACCGGCATCGGCCGCCAGCTCTTCAGCGTCGATCCCGAAAGCGGAGGCATGGAGTTGAAGGCGTCGCTGCCGCCAGCCGAAAAATCCTTTCTGAACGACCTCGTCGTTCATCCCAACGGCTGGGCGTGGTTCGGCGATACGGGCTTCCGGTTCGGTGTCGATACGCCGGAGGAAAGCGGCATTCTCTGGGCCTATCATCCCGACCACGGGCTGAAGCAGGCCGCCATGGGCATCTTCTTCCCGAACGGGCTGGTCGTCAGCGCCAATGGCGGAACGCTCTATGTCGCCGAAACCTTCGGCAAGCGCATCGCCGCCTTCGATATCGGCGCCGACGGCAGCCTGAGCAACCGGCGCGTCCATGCGCATCTGCGCGGCGAGCCCGACGGCCTCTCGCTTGATGCGGAAGGGTGCCTGTGGGTTCCCCTGCTGTTCCTCGGCGAATTCGCACGGATCGGGCCTGACGGCCGGGAAATCGAAACGATCGCCTTTGCCGGCCGCAACGCCATCGCCTGCATCGGCAGCGGCGCAGATCGCAAGACCCTCTTCCTGTGCATCTGCAAGGCAGACCGCTCCGACCCGCAAAAGCCGGTGATGGAAGGCGAAATCCATCGCGCGCGGCCGGCGTCGCCGGGCGTTGGTCGGCCTTCCTAAGAAATATCTTTCGTTTCATAAAATATATTTTCATTGACTTAATCGTTTTCTTGCCGCATAAAATATCCATGCAGAAAGAAATAGAATCCACGACCCAGGCCGACCAGGTTCGCAACGAACTGCGATCGGCCATCCTGAGCGGGGCCTTCGCTCCTGGGGAGCGGATTCGGATGAACCTCGTGGCGTCGGATATGTCGGTCAGCCTCGGCGCGGTGCGGGAAGCCTTGTCGCGGCTGGCGGCGGAGGAAATCGTCACCGCGACCGCCCAGCGCGGATACCGGGTCGCCGCACTTTCAGCAGAAGAATTGAACGATCTGACGGAAACGCGGATCGCGCTGGAGCAACTTTGCCTTCGCGCCTCGATCGCCGAAGGCGGCGTCGAATGGGAAGCCTCGCTGGTTGCCGCGCTGCATCGCCTGCTGCGGCTGCCGGAATTCGAGGAAGGGGACGGCGCGCGGCTGAGCCGGGCATGGTCCGAGGCCCATCACGCCTTTCACGACGCGCTGGTCTCGGGTGCGCGCGGCGTCTGGATGAACAAGTTCCGCAGCGCGCTCTACGTGCAGGCGGAGCGATACCGGCGCCTTTCGGTGCCGCTGCGAACCACGGATCGCGACGTGGCGGGCGAGCATCGCCAACTATGCGAGGCGGCCCTTGCCCGCGACGCCGACAGCGCCTGCGCGCTGATGCGCTCGCATCTGGGGCGGACAAGCGAAATTCTGCTGCGCTCGCCTTTGCTGGCGGCAGTCGCTCCCGAGGAAGCGGAGACGGAGCGCGCCTGAACGAATTGCCGGAGGGAGCCGGCGACCACATCACCTGGAGGAGACCATCATGATCGTCAGAACCCTTTTCTATACCGCCATGCTCGCATCGAGCGTCGCGACGCTGGCTCATGCCGAAGCGGCTGGCAAGAAACTGACCCTGCTGACCGGCCCGACCGAGGACCGGCTGATCAGCGCCTTTTCACACGCCTTCGATGACAAGGCCAAGGCCGCCGGCATGACGGTCACGCAGTTGACCAGCCCCTTCGATCCCGCCTTGCAGGCCCAGCAACTCGACGACGCCATCGGCCAGAGGCCGGACATGATCGTGCTGCAACCGCTCAGCTCCGGCGCCGTGACGCCCGGACTTCAACGCGCCAAGGCGGCCGGCATCCCGGTCTTCCTCGTCATTTCGCAGGTCGAGAAGGATGACGGCCTCTCCGTCGGCACCATGGCGCTCGACGATGTGAAATCGGGCGAGCTGGCGGCGGAAGCCATGATCGCCGGGCTGAAAGCGGGTGGCCGCACCACCGCCAAGGTGGCCGCGATCACCGGGTCGCTCGCCGAAGGCATCGCCCCGCGCCGCCTCGAAGGCTTCAAGGCGCGGCTCGCCAAGGAGCCATGGATCACGCTGGTTCAGGTCGAGGACGCCCAGTGGATTCCGCCGGTCACCGAGCAGATCGCCGGCCAGATGTTCACCAAATACGCCGCCGAAGGCGGTCTGGACGCCATTTACGGCATGAACGACGCCATGGCCAATGCCATCATCCAGGCGGCCGACAGCGCCGGTATCGACATGGGCAACGCCGCCGGCCAGCTTCTCGTCATCGGCGGCGGCTGCCAGGAATCGGGCATCCGCAACATGCAGGCCGGCAAGCAATATGCCACGCTGAGCGGACCGCTCCCCTCCTATGACGGCCCGAAGGCGGCCGAGTTGATCGCCGATTACTTCTCCGGCAAGCAGATCCCCGCCCTCAGCGTCACCACGCCGCTGGAAATCGTCAACAGCGACAATCTCGACCGCTACGCTACGTCCTGCAGCTTCTAAGCACGCATAGAACTCCCCTCACCGACAGGAGCAGACCATGACGAACCAACCGGGTTCGGGCGATCCCGCACGCCTTTCGGTGCGGGGCATCGCCAAGCGCTTCGGCAGCATCACCGCCATCGAGGAGGTGTCGCTCGATCTCCACCGGGGCGAAGTGCGCGCGCTGTGCGGCGGCAACGGCGCGGGAAAAAGCACGCTCGTCAAGATATTGACGGGCGTGCTGCCCCCCAGCGAAGGCAGGTTGGAAATCGATGGCAAGCCTCACGTTTTCCGCAATCCCGTGGATGCGCAGCGCGCCGGACTGACACTTGTCGCGCAGGAACTGAGCCTTGCGCCCGATCTGTCGGTGCACGACAATCTGTGGCTTGGCCATGCGGAAGCCCCGTTTGCCCGGCGCACTGCCCGAAGTGCCGCTCTTGCACGGGAAGCGCTGGACGCCGTCGGGCTGGAAGCCACCGGCCTCGACGTCAAGGCCGGCGGCCTTTCGCTCGCCGAGCGGCAATTGCTCGAAATCGCCCGAGGGCTGGTGCGCAACGCCTCGGTGCTGATCCTCGACGAACCGACGGCGACGCTGTCCGAACGGGAAATCGCCAAGGTTTTCGACGCGGTGCGCCGGCTCAAGGCGGTCGGGCGCTCGGTGATCTACATCACCCATCGCATGGGCGAGGTCTATGATCTCTGCGATTCCGTCACCGTCATGCGCAACGGCCGCATCGTCACCACGCAGCCGGCGGCGAAGATGCCGCGCGACCGGCTTCTGGAACTGATGATCGGCCGCGAGCTGACCGACGTCTATCCCCCCTCCACCAAGCCGCCCGGCACGACGATGCTCGAGGTTTCCGGGCTCACGGCCCCCGGCGCGGTCGAGGATTTCAGCCTGCAACTGCGCGCTGGCGAAATCGTCGGCATCGTCGGGCAGATCGGCTCGGGCGCCACGGAAAGCATCCGCGCGCTGGCGGGCCTCGTTCACGACGCGCGCGGCGAGGTCACCATCGACGGCGAAAGGCTGCGCCTCGGCGCCCCCTCCGCCATCCTGAAATCCGGCATCCGTTTCGTTTCCGAGGATCGCGCCACCGAGGGCGTCTTCCTCGACATGCCAGCGCGCACCAATCTGGTCGCCACGCGCTTCCCCGAGGTCTCGTCGGCCGGTTACCTGCCGCCTGCCCGGCTCGGCCGCATCGCCGGCTTTCTTGCCCGTCAGGTCGGCTTCGATCCGTCCCGCCTGAATCTGGCGGCGGGACGGCTCAGCGGCGGCAACCAGCAGAAGCTCGCCATCGGCCGCTGTTCCGACCGCAGCGCGCCCGGCGTGATCCTGATGAACGAGCCGACGCGTGGCGTCGACATGGGCGCGCGCGCCGAAATCTACCAGACCCTGCGGCGGCTGTGCGACGAGGGCAACGCCGTGTTGCTGGCCTCGACCGATCTCGAAGAGGTCGTCGGCCTCGTCGACCGGGTCGTCACCATGTTCCGTGGCCGGATCGTCTCCATCCACGAGCGCGGCTCATTCGCCGAAACGGTCATCCTGTCCGAAATCACCAATGCGCGGGAGGCGGCATGAGCGTGGCCAGCGAAATTTCACCATCTCCTGTACAATCAGCCAAAGAACGGCGCATGACGATCCCGTCGCCGCCGACGCTGGCGAAACTGCTCGCAGCCGCGCTGCTGGTCGGGCTGGCGTTGTCGACGCCGGGCTTCCTGTCGCGGCCGAGCCTCACGGCGCTCGCCAACGCCATGTCGCTGGTCGGCTGCGTGGCGCTGGCCATGACCTTCGTGACGCTGGGCGGCAACATCATGTCCTTCAGCCTCGGGGCGACGGCCTCGGTCACCGGCATCATCTTCATGGCGCTGCTCGGCCACGGCTTCGTCGTGGCAGCCCTTGCCGCCGTCTTCGCCGGCATCGTCATCACCGCGCTTCAGGGCGCGATCATCGGCGCGCTTCGCGCCAATCCGATCATCGTCTCGCTGGCCGCCTATGCCTTGCTGATCGGCCTGACACAGATCGTCGTCGGCCCCAAGATGGACGCACCGAACCTCGACTATCAATTCCTCAAGGGCCGCATCGGCGGTATTCCGATTTCCTTTCTGGTCTTCGCGGGCGCGGCCGTGCTGGCGCAGCTCGTCGTGACCTTCACCCGCTTCGGCCATGAACTCCTGCTGGTCGGCAGCAATGCGCGGGCGGCCGAGGCGGCCGGCATCCATGTGACCCGCGTCACCGTCCTTGCCTATGCTCTGGCGGGAGCGCTGACGGCGATCGGAGGCATCCTGATCGCTTCCCGCTTCGGTTCGGCCGACATGCAGACGGCGCGCGGCTTCGAATACACCGCGATCGCCGCCGTGCTGATCGGCGGCACCGCCATCGGCGGCGGGCGCGGCTCGATGATCCAGACCTTCATCGGCATGGCGGCAATCGCCGTCATCAACGCGCTGGCGCTGCTGCAAGGCTTCAGCATGGAATTCCAGCGGCTGACCATCGGGCTTGCCGTACTGGCGGTTGTCATTCTCCAGGGACTGGGGCGGAGGAACTGAGCAATGCGCAATATTTTCAGTGAAGACCATCGGGCCGGCACCGTTTTCATCATCGTCGGCCTCGCGCTCGCCGCAGCGCTGGCATGGCAGGGTACGGCGTCGCCGCAATTCGTCCTGTTCAGCATCCTGCAATATTTCGCGACCGTCGCCCCGGTGGCGCTGGGGCTCGGCCTGACGATGATCGCCCGCGAGTTCGACCTCTCCGTCGGCAGCGTCATGAGCCTTGCCGGCTGCATCGCCGCCAGCATCGGCGCCGCCGATCCGGTGACGGGAGCCGTCGCCGGCATTCTCGGCGGGCTCGGTATCGGGCTTTTGCAGGGGCTGATCATCACCGGGCTCGGCCTCAGCTCCATTTCCGTCTCCCTCGGCGTGCTGATGACGGCGGCGGGGCTCGCTTATATCGTCACCGGAAACCTCACCGTCTCACTCGATCGTCCCGAGCTTTCCGCCGCCATCAACGCGCCGATCCTCGCAATCTTTTCCTGGCGCAGCCTGCTCGCTATCGCCTGCGTCGCCGTCAGCGCGGTGATCTTCCGCTGGACCCGCGTCGGGGTCGATCTGGTGGCGACGGGCTCCGACCGGGCGGCGGCGCGAACCGCAGGCGTCCGGACAGAGCGGATCGTCGTCGCCGTCTTCACTCTCTCGGGCGGGCTTGCGGCGGCAAGCGGCGTGCTGCTCAGCTACGGCCTCTCGGTCGCCTCGCCCTCCGGCCTGACGGATGTTCTCGTGCCGGCGATTTCCGCGGCCATCATCGGCGGCGTGTCGCTCGCCGGCGGCCGGGGAAGCCCGATGGGGATCGCCTTCGGCACGCTGATCCTCTGCCTGCTCAATGCGGGATTGAACGCACTCGGCATCTCGCCGACGGCGCAGCAGGTCATCCTCTCCGCCGTCCTGTTCGCTGTCGCCATCACCGCCGCGCCGCGCTTTCATCGCCTTCTCGCGAGATAAGGCGAGCCTCGTGATCATCTCCAGGTAGCATTGAGCATGAAAAGCCTATATCCGTATGAGAAATAGATTCTGACATGAGATGCGAGAAGCTCGATGCCCACACAGCCGGCGCTCACACAGGCCGACAGAGCTTATGAACGGCTGAAGTCCGACATACTGAGCTGCCGGCTCCGGCCGGGCGCGAAGATACGCATCAACGAAGTGGCCCGTGAACTGGAGGTCAGCCTGGGAGCTGTGCGCGAAGCCTTGTCCCGGCTCGCCGCAGAAGACATGGCGGTGGCGACGGCGCAAAAAGGCTTCAGCGTGCCGGACGTCTCGATCGAGGATCTTGTCGATCTGACGCAAACCCGCATCAAGATCGAGGAGCTTTGCATCCGCACGGCGATAAGGGACGGCGATATCGAATGGGAAACGGCCCTGGTGGCTGCCTTTCATCGCCTGCAACGCCTGCCTGAAACCGAAATGGACGGCGACAAACAGATCCTCAGCGAGCGCTGGGCGGCCGCGCATCAGCAATTCCACGAGGCGATCGTCGCAGCATGCAAGAGCCCGTCTCTCATGAAAATTCGAGCCGTGCTTTATGCACAAACGGAGCGCTATCGACGCCTTTCCGTTCCGATGCGGACGATAAGCCGCGACGTCATGGCGGAGCACAGAGCCATCTTCGACGCCGTCATCGCCCGCGACGCCGATCTCGCTGCCCTCTTGATGGATAAGCACCTGCGACTGACAACCGAAATCCTCGTCGGCTCACTCTCAAACATCGCCGAAACCGCAACCTGAGCGGCACGTTCACAGAATGTGGGTCAGTGAACTCTGCGCGGTCGAGCCGGTCGCTATCTCTTGCTTGGAGGACTTGCGCAACTCGCTGAGGCAAGTGCCGCAGCGGTTCTTGACGACGGCGGCGAAAGCGGCCGGAAACTTCACCATGCCAATGGCACTGGCCCGCGTCGGAAGCGGCCATATCCTGATACGGATCGCAATGGTCTTCATGTCGGCGGCTATCGCTATCACCTCTGTCTTTGACGGGCTTGGTCACGTTCTGATCTTAATTTGTCGCAGAAATCCCAATTAAAGCGGCAGTTCTGCGGCTGACTTTTGCGACGCCGCAAAAAACCAAGTCATACGACAGTCGGCGCGGAAAGGAAAAACACGCGAAACGTGCATGCTGCAAGGGGATTCGGCAGCGGTATCTGCCGAATGCCATATCTTATTCAGGAGCAAGGCTCGACCCAATCGTTCTGTCTATGCCGCCGGCAATGCCCTGACCTCGTTTACGGTCTGACGGATCGCCGCGGAGATGATCGAGGTTGTCGAATAGACGGCGATGTCGATGCCGCGCCGGCGCATCGCGGCGACCTCCTCCGCGTTTTTGGTGAAGATCATCGGCTTGCGACCGGTGCTCCTGATGTCCGAGACGACACCGTCGATCGCCTTTGTCACGTCCGGATGCGCCGGATTGCCGGGATGCCCCAGAGACATGGAAAGGTCCGCCGGGCCGATGAAAAGGGCGTCGATGCCGTCGAGCCCGGCAATCGCGCGGACATTCGGCAATGCCTCGGCGTCTTCGATCTGCGGAATGACGAGGATGCGTTCCAGTGCATTGGCAATATGGTCGGCGACGCCCGTCATGCCGTGCCGCCCTGCCCTCGCCGTCGTCGCCATGCCGCGAATGCCGCGCGGCGCGTAGTGAGCGGCAGCGACAAGCGCCCGCGCATCAGCTTCCGTCTTGACGTGGGGAACCACCACGCCCTCAGCCCCCGCATCGAGAATGCGCAGCACCTCGCCCGCCGTCATGCCCACGGTTCTGACGATCGCCGAAATACCGGAAGCTTCAGCGGCGCGAATCTGGTTCTCGATCGATTCGACGCTTGACGCTCCGTGCTCGCTGTCGATGATGGCGAAGTCGAAACCCGCATAGCCCAGCATTTCCACGACGGCAGGCGATGGAAGCATCACGAAGGCCCCCAGCAGGTTTTCACCGTTGCGAATGCGCGTTCTCAGACAAGGCTTCATGAAATCCTCCCGAATAAGCTTGCCAAACCGTGATCTGTGATCACATATAGAGCGAAGACGGCGTGCTGTCCAGCGCTGCCGCCGGGAGGGATAAGACCATGATGATGTTCGACTTATCGGGGAAAACGGCAATCGTGACGGGAGGCAATGGCGGCATCGGCTTTGCCATGGCCTCGGCACTTGGCGAGGCCGGCGCCTCGATCGCCCTCGTCGCGCGCGACGCCGGCAAGGGAAAAAAGGCGATCGACGCGCTTTCCGGCAGTGGCATCGAGGCGGTCTTCTGCGCGGCTGACGTCACCAGCGAGCAATCCGTGCGTAAGACCGTCGATACGGTCGCCGCACGGTTCGGCTCCGTCGATATCCTCGTCAACAATGCCGGGATTGCGATCCGAAAACGCCCCGAGGACTATTCGCTTGCCGAGTGGCATCAGGTTCTCGACACGAACCTCACCAGCGCCTTTCTGCTGTCGCACGCCGCCTATCCGCATATGCGCAAGGCCGGCGGAGGCAAGATCGTCAATATCGGGTCGATCATGTCGCATCTCGCAGCGCCCTTCACGGTTGCCTATTCCGCCAGCAAGGGTGGGCTTGTGCAATTGACGAAGGCGCTCGCCACCGCCTGGGCAACGGACAATATCCAGGTCAACGCCATCCTGCCCGGATGGATCGATACGGACCTTACGATCTCGGCCCGCGAGCAGGTCGACGGACTTCACGACAACGTGATGCGCCGCACGCCAGCCAAACGCTGGGGCTCGCCCGACGACTTCAAAGGCCCCGTCGTCTTCCTGTCTTCCGGCGCTTCCAACTTCGTGACCGGCACGCAACTACTCGTCGACGGGGGCTATTCGGCCCTCGCTTGAGCCTCGCGACATCTGGCTAGGTGACAAAAATCACGGCCATTCCCACGACGACCGTCACGGCGCCGGCCCAGGCACCCCAGGCCGGTCTCTCCCGCGTCAACGCCCAGATCATTGGAAGCACAAGGACCGGAGTGGTCGCGGATATTGTGGAAACGATACCCACATCGCCACCGGACAGGGCGAACAACAACAGCGTCATACCGACCGCCATCGAAAGAAGTCCGGAACAGGCGGTCATCGTCACGCTCTGCCAGGTCAATTTCGCGCGCACTCTCGCGGCGATCGGCAATTGTCCTGCCACGCTGAGACAGGCGGCGGATATTCCGACCCGCAACAGCGAGCCGAGAACGGGGTCCATGCCCGCTTTCATGATGGGCCGCGCCAAAATGGAGCCCGCCGCCTGAGCAAGCGCTGCGAGCAGCCCCAGGCCTATGGCGACCATAAGCGGCCCCTGCACCGCTTCCCACGGGTGATTTTGATTTGGCCGTTTTCCATAAAGGATCGCCAACACGACCCCCGCGGTGACAAGTCCCATGCCGATCACGGTGACGGGCGCGAGCGTCTCGCCCAGGAGGGCCCAGCCAAGGATCGCGCTCATGGGGGCATTCATGGCGAACAAAATGCCTGTGCGCCGCGGCCCCAGACGGATCACCACGTTGTAGAGGATCGTATCTCCCGCGAATATTCCGATCAGCCCCGAGAGCAGCAGTGGCGACGCGTTCTCCAGAGTAAGCTGTCTCCAGCTTCCGGTGAAGACGACGTCCGCCAGGAGAACGAGGGTGACAAAAGTCAGCTTCAGATTGTTGAAGCGCATCGCGCCAAAATGCCGGGCCGGCTTCGCGGACAGCAGACCGGCAAACGCCCAGCATACCGCCGCACCGAATGCGGCAAGTTCATAAACGATCATGTCGACTTGCATCCAATGAACTTCAAATACATCGAGTTGCCTGAAAAATCTCCGCCGGCCGCGGCTGGACAGCGTCAACCCTCCGTCTCTGAAGCCCGTTTATCGCATGAGCGCTCAAGCCACTCCGCAAACCCGCGCACCTTCTCGCGTGCATCGGCTCTGGCCGGCCAAAGCGCGTAGTATCCGTAGCCGCTGTCGATGATCCGCTCGAAAGGCGTGACCAGCTCTCCGCTCTGCAACTCCGGGCCGGAAAAGGCGAAGTCGCCCATCGTCACCCCGTAGCCGCTTGCGGCCGCGGTCAATGCGAAGTCCTGCGTATCGAACACCTGATGGCGACCTGCCCGGAAAGAGTAGGCGCCTTCGGCCTGCAGCCAGAGGGTCCAGTCGCTGTGGCGCGCATTCGAATGCAGCAGGACGCAGTCTCCAAGCTTCGAGACTTCCGGCGGCTTTCCAAGTTTTGACAGGAGTTGCGGCGAACACATCGGCGTCAGCCGCTCGCGTAACAGCGGCAGCACGTCCATCCCGGGCCAGTTTCCATTGCCGTAGGTAATGAGCATGTCGATATCGCCGACCGAGAAGGTGGGGCGCACAAACCATGCCGTATCGATATTGATGTTCAGATCGCCGTGGTGGCTATGCAGGTCCGGCAGACGCGGGAGAAACCATCTGCGCGCAAAGGTGGGCGGCATGCGGACCGTCAGGGAGCGGATGGTGGTGCGCGTGGCTTCGAAGGATGTCTTCAGCGAGGCAAGCATGCCGTCGACGATCGGGATCAGCGCCATGCCGCGCTCGGTCAAGGCAACCTTGCGGGTATGGCGTTCGAACAGACTACAGCCGAAATAGTGCTCAAGTGCCTGCACCTGCCTGCTGATCGCACTCTGGCTGAGATTGAGTTCGGCGGCCGCCGCCGTGAAGCTGCCCGTTTCCGCAACGACGGAAAAGGTCTGCAGGGTCTGCAGCGGCGGCAATCTGTTTTGATCGAATCTCGGTTCCATTCCTTGTTTTGCGTCCTCACGACGACCGGCGGCAAGACTTAAACGGGCTGGGCGATCGTCCGCCGGACGGTGCCAACCGCTTCTCTGACGCGGCGGGGGGCGGTTCCTCCTTTGTGATGACGGCTCGCAACCGATCCTTCGACCGTGAGAATGGCGAAAACATCGTCGCGAACAAGGGGGGCGAAGCCTTGCATGTCGGCGAGTGAAAGGTCCGAAAGCGTTGGCAGCGCCCGGTCGCGCGCAAGCCCGACAATCGCGGCGACGGCATGGTGCGCGTCACGGAACGACATTCCCGAGCGCACCAGATAGTCCGCAAGATCGGTCGCGGTCGAATATCCCAGCTTTGCCGCCGACAGCATCTTATCGCGTTTTGCCACGATGCTCGGGATCATCTGCGCCGTCACCCGGACGGCGCCGCGGACGTTTTCGAGCGTATCCGTCAGCGGCGGTTTCGATTCCTGCTGGTCCTTGTTGAAGGCCAGTGGCTGGCTCTTCATCAGCGACGCGGAAAAGGCAAGGTTTCCGATGGCGCGGGCAGCCTTGCCTCGTACTAGCTCGGCCAAATCCGGATTGCGCTTCTGCGGCATGATCGAGGAGCCGGTGCAGAACTGATCGCCGACTTCGATGAAATCGACCATCGGCGTGCACCAGAAGATCACCTCTTCGCTGAAACGCGACAGGTGCCCCATGATGATCGCGCCGGCGCTGCAGATATCCACGACATAGTCGCGGTCCGAAACCGCATCGAGCGAATTGGCGAAGGACGCGGAAAAGCCGAGTTCGGACGCGCTATAGTCGGGATCGATCGGAAAGCCGGTCCCCGCCAGCGCGGCCGCGCCGAGCGGCGAGACATTCAGCCGCTCCCGAGCCGCTTCGACGCGGTCGAGATCGCGCAGGAACATTTCCGCATAGGCCATCATATGATGGCCGAACGTGACGGGCTGGGCCACCTGCAGGTGCGTGAAGCCGGGCATGATCGCATCGGCATATTTCTCCGCGAGATCGACGAAAGCATGGATCAGCACTTTCAGGTCGAGAGCCAGAAGATCGAGCTGCTCGCGCGCATAGAGGCGGATATCCGTTGCGACCTGGTCGTTGCGCGATCTGGCCGTATGCAGCTTCTTTCCGGCGGGACCGATGAGCGCCGTCAACCGGTTCTCGACGTTGGTGTGGACGTCTTCGAGTTCCGTCTTCCAATCGAAAGCACCGGAACGCATTTCTTCCGCGATCCGGTCGAGGCCGCCCTGAATTTCGATGTTTTCATCGGACGTGATGATGCCGGCGCGGGCAAGCATCGCCGCATGAACCTTGGAGCCGGCGACATCGTGCAAGGCGATGCGCTTGTCCTGATCGAGGCATTCGTGAAAATCCTGGAAGTCCCTGGACGTCGGCTCCTTGAAGAGCGGCGACCATGTCGCGTCTTTCTGATTTTTCATCCCGATGCTCCCATTTGCATGTGGGTTGGCCCGAAGGCGGCGGTTTTCTATTGAAGACGTTCAAGGAGGCCGAGGGCGTCCGTCTGGTTTTCGAGGTCGAGCACGAAGTCGCGCAAGAGGCCGACCCTTTCGGCGGGCAGGACCATGCCGGCAAGGGCTGCATATTTTTCGATCAGCCGCTCGTCGCTCAGAGGATTCTGAGGGCCACCCAGCGGAAAATCGACGACCAGCCGATGCCGGCCGCCGCCGGTCGTCACGACGGTTATGGCCGGCTCGTCCTCGTCCTTCATCGCCGGATCGATGAGGACGTCGATGCGTTCCATCAGCGAACCGATCTCCGGCGCCGACCACGCGGGATCTTCCAGTTCCTTGAGGAAGACCTTACCGTACCGCAGTCTGGCCGCCAGCGCATAGGGCAGGCTCATCTGCGCCTGCGCGCGCGACTCGATGACCTTGCCGCCGCACATTCCGTACTGGAAGCGGCTGATCTCCACCTCGATCGCCTTGATGTCACCGCTGTCGAGACCGTTCTGCTGCAGAAGCATGTCCAGTGCGTCGATCCCCGCATGCGTGCCGCGGCATGTGGCGTGAGGCTTGATCGAGCATCGGTCGAGCCGCCAGTTCTCGCCGAAGCCGCGGACGAGCGCCTGCGGATCGCCTTTGCCCGCGCCGAAAGTCCCGAAGAAGCTGCCCCATCGGCCGGCTTCGAAGACACTGTCCGGTCCTTCGAACCCACGACCCGCCAGGCAAGCAGCCATCAGCCCGCCCTCGGCGGCGCGGCCGGCATGAAGCTTTTTGGTCGAGCTGCCATTGTGGATGAAGGCCCACGTCCCGCCGGCAAACGAGCATGCTGAACCGAGCGCCGATGCCATGGCATCCTCATCGAGATTCAGGATGGCCCCGACGGCGGCGGCGGCGGCGAAGGCGCCGCATGTTCCCGTCGAGTGCCAACCGATACCGTTGTGCTCCTCATATCCGCCGACGGCCTCCAGAACGCGGCGACCGGCTTCATAGCCGAGAAGGACACCGCGCAGCAGGTCGCGTCCGCTGACCGGATGATCGACCCCGCTCAGCGCGGCGATGACGGCCGGCAGGACGACGGCTCCCGAATGGTCGCAGCCGCCACAGTCATCCAGCTCGTAGGCATGGGCGGAAACGCCGTTCACGAATGCGGCGGTCCTCGCATCCGTTCCTATCTGTCTTCCCCATATGGAAGACCGGCCGGCCCCGGCTTCGGGACCGAGCATATCGAGGACGAGAGCGGTCTCGATGGATGCCGAACCGGCGATCGCCGCTCCGAGCGTGTCCAGAATGTGGAGCTTCGCCTTGTGAATGGTTTCCGGTGGAAACGCCTCGAAGCTGGTCGAACACATCTGTCCGGCAAGGCTGCGTGCCAGGTTATCGCTCACGGGCCTGCTCCTCACTGACATAGACGTCGTAAACGTTGATCGGATGGTCGACCGGCGACACGGCGCCCTTCCGGCCGTGCCAGCGCGCCACGTCCGCAGCCGTCGTCAGCCACACGTCGTCATAGCTGCGGATGTGGCGGAGCAACGCTTCGACGAGAGCGATCCGGCCGGGCGTGCCGGTCCATTCGGGGTGAAGCTGGATCACGTAGCAAAGGCCGTATTTCCGGTAAGCGTCGAATTCAGCGATCCAGTTGTGAAGGACGGCCTCGTAGGACGGAAGACGGCTCAGCCCCTTTGGAAAGGCCGGCGTGAAGTTGAACTGGAAGTACGGCCGGTCTTCGAGTTCGATATGGACCGGGATTTCGACAAGCGATGAGGGATGATTGTACGGCACGTCGTCGCCGTTCAGCGTTGCCGACCACGTATATCCGGCCTGCAGGAGGAGACCGTCGAAGCCGCGCGGCCAATTGCCGGCGGGCAGCCGAAACCCGGACACCGGCCCGGATGCAACTCCGTTCAGCGTCTCGCGGCTGCGTCTCAGCAGTTCGAGGGATGCGGACGGCGGCAAAGCCTCATGACGCTCGAAATCCCAGCCATGGCTCTCAAGCTCATGGCCTGCGGACACGACGTCACGCAGAAGATGCTCGTGCTTTTCTACGACGATACCGGGGACGAACCAGCTCGCCGGAACGTCGAATGCCGCAAAGGCGTTGCACAGCCGTTCGACGCCGCGCGTTGCGCCATACTGCCAGACGGACAGGCTCTTACTGCGGTGCGCAAGGTCGGGGGCATAGGCGATGGCGTCACGCCCATCGTCGAAAATGACGGAGACGACGGCCGCCGATGTCTTTCCCTCCGGCCAGAAACTCTCCGATGATGCTGTGCGGGTCACGCGGATGCCTCCGGATTCTGCTCGATCCACCACCTTGCGATCTCGGAGCAATGCGTTGCCCAGACACCGTCTCCATGCGCGGTGATCGCCTTGAACAGCCCCTCCAGTATTGTCAGGCGGCCGGGCTTGGCACAGACTTTCGGATGCAGGATCGTTGTCCAGCACAGGCCCTCGCGATGATAGCCTTCGAATTCGGCACACCAGTTCCGCTCAACGTCGGCATAGCCGGAGATGCGGTCGAGACCGATCGGAAAGTCGGGCGCCTCGCTGTACGCAAGGGCGGTATAGTCGTCGATGTCCCAGCGCCCGGGTATTTCGACAAGACCGCGCCCGCGCGGCGTCCTGTGAAAATAGGGCCGGTCGTCGCCACGCATCGAACTCGAATAGATCACGCCGAAGTCGTACAGGATTTCGGCGGTTTCCGCCCCCCAGTCCCCGGATGGCGTGCGAAACCCGACCGGGGTCACGCCGAGCCGCGTGCGGAAGATACCGCGAGAGCGTTCCATGATATCGAGCTGCTGCTGCCGGCTGCAGTCGATGAAGACCTCGTGGTAGTGGCCGTGATAGGCGATCTCATGCAAGTCCGTCAAAATGCGCTCGCATTGGGAAGGCCAGTGCTCGACAACCCAGGTCGGCACGAAGAAGGTGGCTTTCAGTCCGTAGGCGGCAAGCAGGTCCAGAAGCCTCGGCAGCGCGCGCCAGGGGCCATAGGCGCCTTGCGTGAAATAGCGCGGATTGGACAGCAGCGATCCGTCGAGCATGGCGTCGCCGGTCGGACCGTCGACGTCGAAGGCGAGAGCCACCGCAGACTGGCGGCCTTGCGGCCATATCGGGCGCTGTGCGGCAAAACTGGTTACGGACGTGCCGGTCATTGGAGGTCGCTTCCCCGCGTTAGCGCGCAGCGTCCCTCCCCGAGCGCGCGTGCGGCCGGTTTGATATGAGTTGCTGCGCCGGACGTTGGAAGTGCCACAGCTATGGGCGCGGCACTTCCGGATGAGTTACTTGACGCCGTTCACGACGGCCTTCGGGACGGCGTTGTGAACCAGACCCCATTTCTTGAGGAGTTCGGCGTAGGTGCCGTCCTTGATGACGTCGTCGAACGCTCCGGCAACCGCGTCGCGCAGAGCCGTGTTGTCTTTCTTGAAGCCCATACCGAAGACGTCGTTGCTGAGCAGCGGATCGCCGATCATCGTGTAGGTGTCAGGCTCGACCTTCATCTGATAGGCGATCGTTTCGATACCCTGCACGACGGCGTCGTATCGGCCCTGCTTCATGCCAAGCCGGGCGGCGTTCGAATCTTCCGTGCCGTCGAAGCTCATGGCCGGCTTTCCCTTGGCTTCGCAGTTCGCCGCGCTCCAGTCCTTGACGTTTTCACCGAACGAGGTGCTCCGGCTGCCGGCGATCTTTTTCCCGCAAAGGTCGCTCGTCTGCTTGAATTTGCCGGCGCTGGCGTTGATCGTGAACAGGATCGGGCCGCTGGTGAGATAATCGACGAAGTCCATGCTGGCCTGGCGCTTTGTGTTGTCGCTCATCCCGGAGATGATCATGTCCGCGCGGCCGGTCTGAAGGCCGCTCTGCAACTGCTGAAATGCCGCCGGTACGAAGACCGTGGTCAGGTTCAGTTTCTTGGCGATCGCGTTGGCGAGATCGATATCGAAACCGTCGATGGTGCCGCTTTCCGGATTGACGTATTCCATAGGCGGGTAGATCGGGTTGCTGAGGATACGGAGTTCTCCGTCCTTGAGCAGGTTCAGGTTCGAATCCGCGAATGCGGACGTCGCGACGAGCGACAGAAGTGCCGCCGAAATGGTCAGGTGCATGCGTTTCATCAATATCTCCTCCGATGATATGTGTTCAGGCTGCGGTCGTTAAAGCACTGCGGAAATGAAGTTCTTCACCCTGGGATTCTTCGGGTTTTCAAGGATTTCGGCCGCCGTCCCCACATCGACGATCGCGCCGGCGTCCATGAAGAGGACGCGGTCGGCCACTTCCCGGCAAAAGCCGATCTCATGCGTCACGACGATCATCGTCGTGCCGGAGGCGGCCAGTTCCTTCATGACGCCGAGGACCTCGCCGACAAGTTCGGGATCGAGCGCCGACGTCGGCTCGTCGAAGAGCATCGCCTTCGGCTTCATGGCGAGCGCCCTCGCGATCGCAATGCGCTGCTGCTGGCCGCCGGAAAGCTCGCCCGGATAGGAATCGGCTTTGTCCGCCAGACCGACCCGCTTGAGAAGAACCCGCGCTTCCGCGATGCATTCCGGCCTCGGGCGCTTCTGGACGCCGACCGGACCTTCGATGATGTTCTGCAGCACCGTGCGATGGGGAAAGAGGTGGAATTTCTGAAACACCATGCCTACCGCCTGCCTTTGGCGGGCGATCTCACGATCGGGGAGCGGAAAGAGGCGATTGCCCTCCCGGCGAAAACCGGCGATTTCGCCATCGACCGCTATATATCCGGCGTTGATCTGCTCAAGCTGGTTTATGCAGCGCAGGAAGGTGCTCTTCCCGGAGCCGGACGGCCCGATGATGCAGACGACCTCACCCTTTTTGATTTCAAAATCTATGTTCTTCAAAACATGGAACGAACCGAAATATTTCTGAAGGCCATGCGCCTCGATGATCGTCTCCATCAGACCGCCTCCTCGACCGTCGCTTGATTGCCCGCCTGCTGGACGGGAGCGTTGCGCCTGCCCCAGCCCTTCGAGAAGTAGCGCTCGATGTAGAATTGCCCGATGCTCAGGATCGTGACGACGATCAGGTACCAGACGGTGGCTACGATCAGGAGTTCGATCACCCGCGAGTTGACGTAGTAGATATCCTCGACGCTTCTCAGAACTTCGGGAAACTGGATGACGCTCGCCAGGGATGTCAGCTTGACCATGCCGATCGTCTCGTTGCCGATGGGAGGAACGATGACGCGCATGGCCTGCGGAAGAACGATTTTCAGCGTGGCGCGCAGCTTCGTCATGCCGATCGACTGCGCGGCCTCCGTCTGGCCCTTGTCGATCGAGAGGATGCCGGCCCGGACGACCTCGGCCGTATACGCGCCCTGCTGAATGCCGAGACCGAGGACCGCGGCGACGAACGGGGTCATCACATCGACGGTTTGCACCGAGAACAGTCCCGGAATGCCTAGCGTCGGAAATATGAGTGCGAGATTGAACCACAGCAGCAGCTGCAGAAGAGCGGGGGCGCCGCGAAACAGCCAGACATAGCCGATTGCGATGTTGCGCAGCACGGGATTGTCCGACATGCGCATGATTGCCGCCAGGACGCCGAGCACCACGCCGACGATCATGGCGCAGAACGTCATGATGATGGTGTTGCCGACGCCGGCCAGAACCGGACGCGCAAAAAGATATTGAGAAACGATGTTCCAGGCGATGTCGCCTTCCCAGAAAGCCTTTGCCAGCAGCAGAAGCAGGACGATGCAGACGCCGGCCAGTATCCTCCTGCCGATTGTTTTGGGCCGCACGATCTCGAGCGAATTCACATCCAGTGCGGGTGGCTTGTTCATGGCTTGATCCCCCGAGCCCTTGTGAGCTTCGATTTCTGCCGCTCAGCTTAGGGGGATATTCAGAACAACCACAAACGACAATCAAACATCAGATTTATGCGCATTTCGCATAAATTGGCACCGAGAGCGTCCTCCATCAGCGGCTCTCCTTGCGAAAGAAGCGTTCAAGCCGCGACTGCGCGATCTCAAGAACGATCGTCAGCACCCAATAGATGACCGCGGCGGTGATCAGCATTTCCATGTGCTGGAACGTCTGGTTCCCGAGGGTGCGCGACAGGTACATAAGATCCCATACACCGATGATCGATACCAGCGAGGAATCCTTCAGCATCGCGATGAACTGGTTTCCTATGGGCGGCGTAACGATTGGAACGGCCTGCGGAAGAATGATCAGGCGCAGAATCCTTGCCGGCTTGAACCCGAGAGCGCGGGCCGCTTCCCACTGACCGCGCGGGATCGACTGAATGCCCGCCCGGAAAATCTCGGTCATGTACGCGCCGTAGCAAAGGGAAAGGGCCGCGATACCGGCAGGCACCGCATCCACATCGTAGCCGAGCTGCGGCAAGCCGACATAGATCAGGTAGACCTGCATCAGCAAAGGCAGGCCTCGAAACACGGACGTATAGAAGCTCGCGATCCCATAGGCGACGCCCGACTGCGATAACTTGGCAATCGCCCCTGCCAAGGCGAGGATCGTAGCGAATACGATCGAGATCGCCGACACATAGAGCGTCGTGGTGACGCCCTGGACGATGAGGAAGCTGAGCTTGCTCAGGATGAACGCGAGGGAGAGGTTAAAGAGATAGAAGAACGCAAAGAACAACAGCGTCAACTCCACCCAGACGATACCGATTTGGGCGGATCGCGGAAGCGAGGCGATGATGACGATGTTTGCGAGGATGGCCAGCGCGACGATCACGGCGAACCCGATCCGCACCAGCCCTTGCGGCAGCTCTCCGCTGAATTGAGCGACGATCTGCGGAGGTGGGCAGAGGTAATATGCCGCGAGTGAGAGCAACACCAGCAGCGTGACCAGAAACCATCCGTTTCTGGTGAGTTTCATGCCGTCCACTGTGTCGGCGTACATGGCTTTGTCCTCCGCGAAGCAAGGCCCGGCGAAAACCAGGCCTCGCGACGCCGATATCAGTTATTTTGCTGCGACTGCCTTCGAGTAGTCGACGCCGAACCATTTCATGGAGATGTTCGTTAGCGTGCCGTCCTCGTGCATTGCCTTGATGGCGGCAGCAATCTGGTCGTTGAACGCCTTGTCGCCCTTTTCGATTGCGATGGCCAGCGGCTCGTAGAAGACGGGGTCGCCGACGACGCGGAACGGATATCCCTTCTTGATTGCCTCGTTGATCGTCGGCGACGCATTGATCACGGCGTCGAGACGCTTGCCCGGTCCCAGACGCAGATCGTCGAACAGTGCCGTGGTGGCATTCAGGGTTTTGATCGTGCCGGGCGTTACCTGATATTCGAACGGCGGCGCACCGATGGCATCGAGGACGAGATCGTGGCTGAGGTATTTCTCGTATACCGTTGCGCTCGGCGCTCCGACGACCTTGCCGTTCAGATCGGCCAGCGTCTTGATGTCGGAATCCTTGTGAACGACCAGCGAGGCCGGCGAGTAATAGTAGATCGCCGGAAAATCGAAGACCTTGGCGCGTTCCTGTGTCGGCGTCATCGACCCGATGGAGACATCCCAGCGCCTGTTCCAGTGACCGGCGGCGATCATGGTGAATTCCGGCGTGACGATTTCGAGTTCGACGCCGAGGCGCCTGGCAACCTCCTTGCCGACGTCGACATCGAAGCCGTCCATCTTGTTGTCCTGATTGATGAACGACAGCGGCGGATAATTGGAGTCCGTCGCCATCTTCAGCGTCTTGGCGCTGGCAACGCGGTCGGCAACCTCGCCCGCAAGAGCACTTCCGGCAAGCCCTACGCCGGCGACCAGAAGTGTCGCGACGGTAAGGCGATTCAGAAAGGATTTCATCTTCAGTCCCCTTTTATTGGTTGAGCAAGAACCTGACGTTTCAAGTCAGGGCGTTATTTCGATCTTCACGCGGCAACGTCTCGCGCGAGAACACCTGTCAGGCAGCCGACGCTTCCGGCAGCCTTCGAGAGTTCGTCGGTCCCGACCGGGACACATTCGACATGATGCTTTTCAAGAAAGTCCTGGTACCTGACGAGACCGGCCACCATCATGATCTTGCGCGGACCAAGCGTTACGAAGTTCATGGCTCGGTAGCTCGCCGGATCGTCCTCATATGGCGGGAAGATCACCTCGTAGCCGCGCGCCTGCAGGGCCCGGACCGTCGCCAACGGCGTCCGGCGCGGCCAGCAGACGGCAAGATTCCGGTCGGGGGTTCGGAGCATCCCCATGAAATGCATGGTTCCGAAAGGCAGATCGACGGGCAGCGTCTCACAGCCGATTTCGGCGAGCACGGTCGTTATCTGATCGATTGCCGCCTGATTGGTTCGATGGCCGCGGCCGATCATAGCCGTCCGCTCGTCGAGCCACATCAGGTCCGCGCCCTCGAATGTCGCCGATCCGGTCAAGGTTTTCAGGATCGGAACGCCGATATCCGCCAGCCGCCGGGCCGCAGTGCGCTCTTCGCCGGCCCTGACTTCCCCGGCGGGCCGGCCAAGGATCGCGCCCTGCGGGGTCATGGCGAACAGGTCCGCGCAGAACATCTGGTTAGGCGTGGCCTGGCCGCCCGGAAGGACATGATGCACCTCGACACCGGCAGCGCGATAGGCCTCGCACATGGCGGCATGCTCCTCGCGCGCTTTCCCGCTATCGAGCGGTTCGAGCATCAACGCCGCTTCCGGATCGAGGTCCTCGGCAAGCTCGGGACCCGGCGCGTGGACCAGAACGGCCTTGAGCGTCCGCCATTCGGAATCGATGCGGTGCGGCGCCCAATGTTTTCCCAGTTCGCGCTCGTGCGGCATTTGGCGAGGGACCCATCCCGCGCCGCCATATGCGGCCGCTCCGAATGAACTCTGTTTTTTTTCCTCGACCGTCATTGCCGTCGCCTTCCATTTTCCTGTGTGCGGGGAGCCGTCGGCGGCCCTTCGCCAGATGGCTAACATGCCCCGTTTTTTAGGTTGTCCCCAGTTTGATAAGTGATTAGTGTCCGGCCTGTTCTATCCGAAGTGGAAAGCTGTAATGGTCGAATTGGATACCACCGATCGCCAGTTGATCGCCCTATTACGCCACAATGCGCGGGAACCCATTGCTACGATCGCGCAAAAGCTGGACATCTCGCGCACGACGGCGCGGGCCCGTTTGAAGCGGCTTCTCGACAATGGAATTATTCAAGGTTTCACGATCAAGGGCGACGCCACCCGCGCCAATCTGGTGCGCGCGATCATGCTGGTAAAAATCGAGGGGACAAAATCCGATTTAGTCGTGCGAGAGTTGAACCGCATACCCGAGGTCGTAGACCTCTACTCCACCAGCGGCCAGTGGGATTCCATCGTCATGCTCGAAACGGACACATTGCCGAACTTCGACATGCTGCTGAGGCGGATCGCCGGACTGAACGGCGTGAAGGTCACCGAAACAAGCCTGATGCTGACATCAAGACGCTCGATCCGATGAGCGTGATCGGCCGATTTGCGGATCAGTTCCTTGGCGTCAGATGAATGCCGGCGAGCGTGCACCGAACCGAACCGCCAGCCCGCTCGATTGTGGGAATATCCAGCGCGACCAGGGACGTGCTCTCCTCGATAACGGCCCGCTGGCTTCGATCGAGGGCCGCGAGAGCGGTCGTGGATAAAGCCAGCAGTCTTCCGTCGCGCCCCTGCAGTTCGAAAGCATTCCCGGCAAACCTTGCAATCTGGTCTTCGCTCAACTCAACGATCCGGCGCCCGGATCGCGCGAGGCGGTCGAGGACTTCTCCCCTTCTCGCGGCGCTCGTCATCATGCCCGATCCGATCATCACGAAATCGGTCGCAATGCACATGAGGACATTGGTGTGGTAGATGGGCGTGCCGGCAGCGTCAGTCGCATCGAAGACCATGGGCTCGAAATTGAAATGGGTCGCGAAGCGCTCCAGCGCGATCGGATTGGTCCGCTCGGATCTCACCGCATAGGCAACGCGGTCGATATGGTCCAGGACCATCGCGCCGGTGCCTTCGAGGAACAGCCCGTCCGGCTCAAGACCGGAATAGTCGATGACGTCCTGCACCCGATACGAGGATTTCAGCATCTCGATCACATCGCCGCGCCGTTCAAGACGGCGGCTTTTGGCCTTCATCGGATAGATCGCGACGTGGCCTCCGGCATGTGTCGAAAACCAGTTGTTTGGGAAGACCGAATCCGGGGTCTCCAAGCCCTCGTCCTCGAAAAGATGAACGGCCACGCCGTGGCTGCGAAGTTCATCCGCGGCCCTGGTGATCTCTTCAAATGCCTGGCTTTCGAAGCTCTGCTCGCGGTCGTCGGCCACCTGATAGCTGTTGTCGGCGGCGGTCTCGGTATTGACGGTGAAGTGGTGGGGGCGAACCATCACGACGGCACCCGGCGCCTGTATGGAGTAGCGCATTCGGTCCTCACGCAGCCCGTACCAGCATCCCGAACAGATCACGCGGGTCGTCCGGGTCTGCGACCATGTCCAGTTGCTGGAAGAACGCCGTCCCCTCCAGTTTCTGACGGATGTAACGAAGCGCCGAAAAATCCTCGATGGCGAAGCCGACGCTGTCGAAGAGCGTGATCTGGCCGGCATCCCGGCGCCCTTCGCTCTGGCCCGTGATGACGCGCCACAATTCCGTGACCGGATAATCTTCCGGCATCTGCTGGATTTCTCCTTCGATGCGCGTCTGTGGCGGATATTCGACAAAGGTGCTGGCCCGAAGCAGAATGTCCTTGTGCAGTTCCGTCTTGCCGGGGCAATCGCCGCCGATTGCGTTGATGTGGACGCCCGCGCCAACCATGTTGTCGGTCAGGATCGTCGCGTATTGCTTGTCGGCAGTGCAGGTCGTGATGATGTCGGCGCCCTGGACGGCAGCCTGAGGCGTCGAACATTTGACGACGCTCAGGCCCGTTTTCGAAAGATTTCGAAATGTCTTTTTGGTGGCGGCCGGATCGATGTCATGGAGACGCACGGTATCGATACCGACGACGGCCCGCATCGCCAACGCCTGGAATTCCGCCTGCGCACCGTTTCCGATCAACGCCATCGTTTTCGCCCCCCTGTTCGCGAGGTGGCGAGCAACCATGGCGGACGTCGCGGCTGTCCGGAGCGCCGTGAGAATGGTCATCTCCGTCAGCAGGAGAGGATAGCCGGTCGAAACATCGGCCAGCAGCCCGAACGCCGCCACCGTCTGAAGCCCGTGCGCGGAGTTCTTCGGATGCCCGTTCACATACTTGAAGCCGTACGCGTGGCCATCCGACGTCGGCATCAGCTCGATCACGCCCTCGCGCGAGTGCGACGCCACGCGCGGGGTCTTGTCGAAAAGCTCCCACCGCCGGAAATCGGCTTCGATGGCATCGGCCAGCTCCTTGAGCATGGTTTCGATCCCGACACTGTGCACGAGCCGCATCATGTCGTTCACGCTCACAAACGGCACGAGCGCTTTTTCGGAAGGGGCAGTCATCGATGTCCTCCTGCAAATGACCACAGGAAGACTACATAGTCCCGATGCTGACCGAAATTGCAAATCTGTGTCAAAAATGCAAATAAATTGCGCGATATGCTCAATTGGATAAAGCAAATGGACAATTCAAAATCACCGGCCGATGTCGCGAAATACATTCCCGATGCTCTTGACCGGAGGATTATCGGCCATCTCCGCACGGATGGCCGCGCGTCCTTTGCGAAGCTCGCGCATGCCCTGGGTGTCGCCCGAGGAACCATCCAAAACCGATTGGACCGCCTCATCGACACCGGCACGCTGCTGGGCTTTACGGTCCGCGTCCGTGAAGACTACGAAGATCAGACGATCCATGCGGTCATGATGATCGAAGTGATCGGAAAATCGACCACCCATGTCATCCGAAGGCTGCGGGGCCTGTCGGAAGTCTATTCGCTTCACACGACCAATGGAAATTGGGACCTGGTTGCGAATATTCGCGCGTCGAACCTCTCCGACTTCGACCGTGTTCTTCGCGAAGTTCGAATGATCGACGGTGTCTCGAACAGCGAGACGAGCCTGCTCCTGAGCAGCGTCTGAAAAAGCCACCGACACAATCTACATCTACGCTGCGTCGGTGGCTCTCGTCCCCAGTATCCCCGACCGTGAAATTACCCCCTGCCGCGGTTCTGCAAAATAGCCCGGAAGGTGTAGCTGGCGCGATTGGCTGGCGATGTGGCGCGGATGCAACGAAGGCCTTGAGGGGAACATGATCGTGGCTTTCGCCGTTTCCTCGTCTCCATAAGAAGGAGATGCAGCGTGACAGAGGATCGGTCCCCCAAGCCGGGCGGCAACGGCGATAATCGCCAGTCCCTCGCAAAGATCCAGCACAGCAAGGCCCATCGCGGCGAAGAGGACGAAACGCCCGATCGCGCCACCGTGGTCGCCGATCCGAGGAACAGGCTGGAGCACGGAAAGATCGATCCGGCGACGCACGAAAAGAAGCCGGCTAAGTAGCGGCCGCCGCTTTTCCGCCGCTCATTCGATTTCGGTCGAGAACCAGGCGATGAGTTCGGCCGCGTTCTTGAGGCCGGCGGAGCGCATGATGCGGGAGCGGTGCGCCTCGACGGTCCTACGCGAGAGCGCCAGTTCCGCGGCGACCTCGGCGCTCGTCTTTCCCTGCGCGATCATCGTCAATATCTGGCGCTGGCGTCCGCTCAGGCGGTTTGCGGCGTCGGCAAGCGGCCTGTTCAGCGGCTGGAAGCAGTAGATCGCTTCGGCGAAAGGATCGGAAAGATTGCGGCTGCGGCCGTTGACCTTGCACCAGAAGCGCCGGCCCTCGGCGGTCGCCATGATGCGCTCGTCATAATAGCTCTTGCCGCCCGCCATGTGGCTGGACCAGAGTTCGCCGGTGCGGACGAAATCGGCAAGTCCGGGATAGAGCCTCGAAAAACTGCGGTCTATCAAGTCCTGCCGGGGAAAGCCGAAAAGATCGGCAAAGGCGGAATTGCAGTCGCGAATGATCCGGTGCGTGGCAAAGACCAGCGGCACCGGCATCTCCGACAAGGAAAACTGCAATTCGCCCGTCATACCGTCCTCTCAATATCGGCAAATGCAGTATAAATACGACTCGGCGGCGAAGCAATTCGGCCCTTACCTTTGTGCTCATTCGAGTTTGCACGGAAGGAGGAGAGAACCGTGGGAAAGGTCTATTCGACGGCAGTCGAAAGCCTCGCAGGGTTGTTGCGAGACGATATGATGATCATGAGCGGAGGCTTCGGCCTTTGCGGCATTCCGGAGGAGCTGATCGAGGGCATCCGGCTCTCGGGCGTCAAGGGCCTGACGGTGATTTCGAACAATGCGGGCGTCGACGGCATCGGCCTCGGCAAGCTGCTCGAAACCCGGCAGATCCGGAAAATGGTGTCCTCCTATGTCGGCGAGAACAAGCTTTTCGCCGAGCAGTTCCTGTCCGGCGCGCTGGAGCTTGAATTCAATCCGCAGGGCACGCTGGCCGAGCGCATCCGCGCCGGCGGCGCCGGCATTCCCGCCTTCTTCACCCGCACCGGCGTCGGCACGATCATCGCCGAGGGCAAGGAAACCCGCAATTTCGACGGCGACGAGTTCGTGATGGAGCGCGGCCTCTTTGCCGATCTCGCCATCGTCCACGCCTATAAGGGCGATACCGAAGGCAACCTCGTCTACCGCAAGACGGCGCGCAATTTCAATCCGATGATGGCGACGGCCGCCAAGGTCACGGTCGCCCAGGTCGAGCATCTGGTCGACGCCGGCGAGATCGATCCCGATCACATCCATACGCCGGGCATTTACGTAAAGCGCCTGGTGCATATCGCCAATCCGGTCAAGCACATCGAACAGCGCACGACGCGCAAGCGGCCGAACAGCAACGGGGAGGCAAACTAATGGCCTGGACACGCGACCAGATGGCGGCCCGCGCCGCCCGCGAACTGAAGGACGGCTTCTACGTCAATCTCGGCATCGGCATCCCGACGCTCGTCGCCAACCACATCCCAGCCGGCATCGACGTCAAGCTGCAGAGCGAAAACGGTATGCTCGGCATGGGTCCCTTCCCCTATGAGGGCGAGGAAGACGCCGACCTCATCAACGCCGGCAAGCAGACGATCACCGAACTGCCGATCACCAGCTATTTCTCCAGTTCCGACAGCTTCGCCATGATCCGCGGCGGCCACATCAACCTGTCGATCCTCGGCGCGATGCAGGTGGCGGAAAACGGCGACCTCGCCAACTGGATGATCCCCGGCAAGATGGCCAAGGGCATGGGCGGGGCGATGGACCTCGTCAGCGGCGTCAAGCGCGTGGTGGTGCTGATGGAGCACAGCGCCAAGGGCGAGGCGAAGCTTCTGAAGGAATGCACCCTGCCGCTCACCGGCCGCCGTGTCGTCGATCTCGTCATCACTGACCTCGCCGTCTTCGAAATCGCCCGCCGCGGCGAGCCGAAAATGACGCTGATCGAACTGGCGGACGGCGTGACGCTCGACGAGGTGCGCGCCCTCACCGAAGCCCCCTTCGACGTCGCGCTCGCAAACGCGGCTTAAGCGCCCGCAAGCCCTTCCCAAAGCCCGCCGGTCCGCCGGCGGGCTCTCTCCGGGCGTGCCCGCCGGCCGCTTGCAAGTTTTCGCAGACATCCTATCTTAGGGCGTGCCTCACGCGCCCTTCGTCTATCGGTTAGGACGACAGATTCTCATTCTGTAAAGAGGGGTCCGACTCCCCTAGGGCGTGCCAAAACGGCGGCGAACGAGCGCATTTCCGCTTGATCCACAGACGGCCGCAAGAATTTCGTCCTCCGCGATGGAAATTTGCAATTTCCGGCTTGCCTGATGGCAACCCCCTGATTATAAGGCGCCCACACGAAGCGCACGCGCCCTTCGTCTATCGGTTAGGACACCAGATTTTCATTCTGGGAAGAGGGGTTCGACTCCCCTAGGGCGTGCCACTTCGATTTCCCCCGCCAATGATTTCAATGCCTTACAAGGGCGATTGTCTAACCGGGCATCAAGGTTAGCCAATTTTTGTTGTCTGTCCGTTCTCATGCGGTTCCTTTCAGTTGTGCGATGGCGCTCAAGGCGAGCTTTTTCTGGTTTGCCGCCTCTACATACTTCTCCAGTTCGGCAAGGTTCTTGTGGCCTGTGATGGCCCTGATCTGCAAAGCTGAACAACCGGCCTCGGCAAGCAGACGGCATGAGGCTTTGCGAAGTCCATGCGGGGAACTATGAGGCGGAAGCCCCGCCTCGGTGGCGGCATCCTTTATCCAGTTGGTGAACGCAAACTCGGATCGAGCCGCGCCATACACGGTGACGATAAGGTTCAGGTGGTTGTGCTTGATGGTCGCCAGCACCTTGCGGAAATCGGCATGGATAGGAATGTTCAATTCCGTCTGGTCGCCGCTCTTTTTCGTGGTCAGGACGATGAAATCACCCTGAATGTGCTGGCGTCCGATCTTCACGGCGTCGGAGCGGCGGACGCCGGTATAAAGCAGGATTTCAAATGCAATGCGCTGCGGTGTCCCTTCCGCCCAATAGGCGCGGAATTTCGCAATGTCGTCGTCGGTCCATGTGCGATACCCCTTGCTCTTGTGCTGAACCTGATCGGCAAGCAGCATGGGATTGTCGGAGCGATACTTCCACTTCACGGCGAGCTTCATGAGCATTGTCAGGCGCTTGCGGAGGTTCTTGGCTTGCGCAGTTGATTTGGTGGCGATCTCGCCAAGCAGCTTGTCGATATGGTGAGTTTGCAGCGTGGCAACGCGCTTCTCACCATGATCCTTTCGGAACGGTTCGAGGATGGATTTGTAATTGCGCTGGGTGGCAGCGGCTTTCGAGGTGAAGCCCGCCGACTGGTAGTATTGCACGATCAAGGCATTGATGGTGCCGGGAACGGTCTTTGAAGCCCCTGCCCCGGCTTCAGGCTTCGGGGTGTTGGCAGCGGCGGCAAGATAGTCCTCCCAAAATTCCGGGCTGTTCTCCGGCCCGCGCAAAGGGATTTTGGCTTGCCCCGCCTTCCGGAAATAAAGGCGGAGCTTGCCGTGCCGGTCTTCATGGGCCTGCACATAGCGGGGGCGCTTGTATTTCGGACGGTAGAGCGCCATGGCATCAATCCCACTCGTTCGGCTCATTCGCCGCGATGGTGCCGGGATCAACGGCGGTGACGGTGAAACCGCCATCGGGTGCCATGGCGATACCCGTAACGGACTTCCCCAAGTCCTTCAGGAGCTTCGCGGCCTTCTTCGCCTCGGTGACGGGCAGCTTCGGTTTCAGGGGCTTCGTCGGCTTGATCTTCTTCATGAAGTTGGGAAGCCCCCCTTTGAAGGGCTTCCGCTGCTGCATGAGCTTGTCGAGGGTGGTTTCAGGCATGGGCAGTTTCTTCAAACAACGGCGTATTACCGGGAATGCCGGAAGGATTGGCGAGCTTTTCAAAGCCGCTGCCTGTCTTCTCGCCTTCACGGATGGCGGACAGTATGGCAACCAATTCGGCGTTCTGGGAACGGAAGTTCCGAATAGACCGCGCTTCCATCCATCCTTTGAGGTCTTCCGGCAAGCGAATACGCATCATTTTTGTGCTCATGTGCTCAACTCCATTTTTATCACACGAATAGCTCACGGTGATCCATTTTCAGATATAACCATCCGCTCGCTTGTAGGCAAGCCCTTCGTGGTCCATTCTTGTGACGCATGAAGTGATTTGAGGTGAACGTGTCTAGAGACGATCCAATGATGCGCATCCGCTTGCCGGATGACGTGAAGGCAAAGCTGAAAGCCTATGCTGAAGAAAACCGCCGTTCGATGAACGCCGAAATTGTTGCCCGCCTTGAGCGGACAATTGCTGAAGATGACGAACGGGGAAGCGGCGGGACGACATGGCTTGCAAAGGCCAAGGCAAATTCCATAGCCTCCTTTGAGGAACGTCTGGCAAAGCTGGAAAACGAGTTCGCGGAATTCAGGCAGCCGGTAGAGCGCAAAAAATAAGCGGCATGCGCAGCCTTAATGGCCCTTGACGCGTCCGTTTTGGACGACTATATGGCAAAAATAGACAATCTAACGTCCATTTTTGACAGGAGAGCTTTATGGTAAAGTACGCATTTTGGAACAACAAGGGTGGGACGGGCAAAACGAGTTTGGCTTTTCAAGCCATCGCCCGGTATGCGGAGCTTCATCAAGGACGCAGAATTTTGGTGATCGACGTTTGCCCACAGGCAAACCTATCAGAGCTGTTTCTAGGAGGTTTGACTAACAACGGCGGTGCGCAGCTTCTCCAGCAGCAAGGCCGCGTCCCCAGATGCAGTATCGGGGGCTATTTTCAAATTCGCCTCCCATCGCCCTACGCCATTCCTGCGTTTAACCCTCATGATTTCATCATGCAGCCTAGCGCACACAATCCAGCAATCCCTGCAAACATCTCTCTTGTTTGCGGCGACCCTCTTCTGGAACTTCAATCAAACGCCATCAACACGTTGTCCAACGCCCAAATTCCCGGCACCGATACGTGGGTAGCTGTTGTTAGCTGGATCAAAGATTTTCTTAATCTAATTGCAAACGACTTCGATGCAATCTTCATTGACTGCAACCCTAGCTTCTCTCTTTACACGCAGATTGCTTTGGCTGCCTCGGAAAGGCTCGTTCTGCCTGTTATGGCCGATGATAGTTCCCGTAGAGCTGTTCAGAATGCGCTTTCTCTAGTTTACGGGCTTAGCCTTCCGTCGCCAATTTATGCGACGTATGCCTTTAGCACGAAACTGCAAAATGCCGGACAACCACTGCCTCAAGTTCATTTGATAGCAAAAAACAGAATAACCCAATACATGGGGCCAGCATCTGCTTACTACGCAGTCCTGACACAAATCGACAATGACATTACTAGGCTGATTGCAACGCATCCTCAACATTTCACATTCAACGCAATCGCTAACGGGACTGTTGAAATCAGAGATTTCCAAACAACTGGGGTCGTTGCATTTGCTAAAGGACTACCATTTAGCAGACTTCCGGTTGGAAAGCAGTCTATCGGCGGACATCGTGTGCAGGTTCGAGCCGACTACCGCCAGAACTCTATCGACGCGATAAACGATCTCGTCGCCAAGCTGTAAAGAGCAAGTTAGCTGGGGACGGCAATTTATGAATTGCGGCTCCCGGCCCCGCGAAGATCTCCCGCCAGCTTTGCGAGCTTCTGGCCTTCCGTGCGCCGGAAGCCGTCCGGGCGCTGAAGGGCGGCGTCCACGGCGGATGCGACTTGCTGGGCGAACCGGGCGTCCTGCCGGGGATTGCCGCTGCTGCCCTGCATGTTGATCGCCACGGAAGGCGCATAGGTGCTGGAACTGCTGAAGGCGTTCCGGCTGGCAAAGCCGCCCCCGGCAAGCGCCAAGGCCGGAGCCTTCCCGCTGTTGATGGCTTCGAGCAAGGCGCGGTTCTTCTTCGTGGCCTTGGCGTTCACCATGAACTCGCCATCGCTGGCAAGAATGGGAATGCTGTCACTGGTGCCGGTCCCCGGCCCGCTGATCTCGCCCCCGCCTGCGAAGCCCAGAAGGCCGGAAAGCAAGCCAGCGCCGCCGCCCATGGGCGAAGACAGAAGCTGCGAAAGCAATTGCTGAATGGCCCCGCCGAACTGCCCCAGCCCCGGCACGGCGGATGCCAACGGACCTATCAGCCCGGAAACACCTTGCGCCATGCCGCCGATCTGGGGGACGGCCTGTGTTGCCGCCATGCCGACGCCCTGAAGGGGCTGCTGCATCGCGGACGTGGCCTGCTGGGTGGCCTGCATCTGCTGCGCAAGGCGCTGCTGGGCCGCAATCTGCTGTTGTCAATGCCGCGTGAATTTTCCCCATAAGTGCCGAAGTAAAATTCCCCACTTATGCCGACGTGGACGCCAGGGAGATTTGGGGATTTTTTGGTGGACGTCCGCGTGGCTTTTGAGGTGG